>JACCDR010741034.1_pt1 | contig 40390 bp, 65 predicted proteins | sample 7446431 | NCBI WGS metagenome assembly JACCDR01 (sample SAMN15323443, study PRJNA562643) | freshwater metagenome | isolation source: river surface water | place: USA:Blue River Watershed | collected 2017-08-17
AACAGCGCGGCGATCTTTCCGTCGGCTCGGAGCTCGTTGTAGGCGTTCAGAAACGACGAGTTGAACTGCGACTGACCCTGCTCGCCGGGGATGTCTCGGCGGCCGATGCCGGCCTCCTTCAGCCGCTCCAGTACGCCCACGCGAAGATCGCGCCACGCCTGCGCACCGTTCTGCCTCGTCTGCGGTGTGCCGCCACTGGTGAGCGACTTGCGGATCGCGCGGATGTCGGCTGCGGAGCTGCGCATCACGTGGTCGAGCGTGTCTTCGAGCGCCACGGCACGATCGGCAGTCATGCCGCGCTCGGTGACGAGCGCCTTGATGCGCGCCTGCCGGTCGAACTCGGCTTTCTCGGCGCGGTAGGCAGCGCGTGCGGCGCGGTAGGGGTTGCCCTCGGGCATTGCCTCCATCGCTCGGTCGAGGATGTCGTCGATGACCTCGATGGCCTTCCCGGCATAGTGCGACGTGGCCGACGGCGGCCCCTTGCGATGCGCGTTGGCTTCCTGCCGGATGGCTTCGAGCCGGTTGATCGTGATGCCTGCGTTCGGCCCTTCGCGGTACTGATCCAGTGCCGACGCGATGTATCCGGCGTTCCGCTTGTTCTGCGGGTTCATCAGCCACTCGTCCAGCAGCGCTACTTCAACGGGCACCTGCGTCGCGCCCGATTCCTCGGCGATCTCGTAGAGCCTGCGGCGGTTGGCGGATACCTCGCGCTTCTTGTCGCGCAGCGCGCCCTGAACGGTCGTGCCGAGCCCCTGCCGCGTCTGTACCTTCCCGCGCCCGCGCAGCGTGTCGATGTTGGCCGGCAGCGCCACATCCTGCTCGGCCCGGATGTTGCGGATCGGCGCGCCGGCTTCGGTCTTGACGATGTTCTGCTCGCGGGTTAGCTGCGACAGGTCGCGCGTCAGGTCTCCGCGAGTTGATGGCACCCGAACGGGCAGTCCTTCGAGCAAAGCCTGTCGTCGCAAAGCGACGGGATCGAGCCCTTCCAGCGCCGTGGCATCGCGAGCGACGGCCTTGAGGTCGGCCTGTATCGCGGCAGGTAGATCAGAAAAACGAGCACCCAAGCGGTCACGAGCATATGCGGTTGCCCTTTCAGCGGCGGCGACAGCCGGATCGACCAGCACCTCGGGATCGGTGACGCTCGGCTCCCGTCGGGCCGCTTCTTGCGCACGCTTGAGCCGATCGGGGTTGACCACCCGCGTAACCGTGCGCGCCGTGGCGTCTGCGACGGCCGTGCCGGCACGTGTGGCCGTATCTGCGACTGCCGTAGCGGCTCGCTGCGCGCCCTGCGTGGTGGCCGTTCTGGCGCGCTGCACGACGGGTTTGGATGCGTCTCGCGCGCGTCGGCTCACATCGCGCGCCACACCGGCCGCAATGACTGCGGTCGGCGATCGGGCGGCGTTGCCCGTAACCGCCCCGATCTCGGCCGCCATCGGCATCAGCGGGACGGTTTGCGCGAGCGCGTTGCCGAGGGCCGCTGTCTGCCGCTGGCCCTGATCGGTGCGTGGCGCGTAGGTGAATCGCTCGGCGGCACCCATGACGGTGTCACGAATTCTGCGCGCACCTTGGTCCGTCCCGAATTCGCCCGATTGGATGGATGCCCCTACCCCGGCTGCGAAGGCGGGCAGTGGCGTCACAAGGCCGCTTGGAATGCCCGTGACAATTGACAGCGCAGCCTCTCCCGCACCGATCACGCGGTCGAGCATGCTCGGCTCCGTCCGCTGGACGCCGCGCGCGCGAACTCCGGGGATCGGTGTGCCGTTTGGCCCTTCGGCGGCTGGGTCGTACCCGAGCTTGTTGATGATGTCCTGCTTTGTCGTCCCGTCGGGGATGTCGGTCAGCACGGACCCATCGGGCAATTCGAGGTCGAAGGGCATTACGGCAGGTCGTTCCAGCTACGGCGGCCGGGTTGCCCTGCTGCCGCTGGCGCGGGAGTGCCCGCAGGCGCTGCCGGGCCGAGCATGGCTTTGTAGCCCGACTCGATGTCGCTGATGATCTGGTCCAGTTCGTCCAGCTTGGCGGCCGTCATACCCTCGAAGCTGCCGCGCGTCGGGATGATGGCCTGCGCCAGACGCGACTCGTAGTCGGACATCGCGCCCTCTCCCGGCGTCCTCGTGAGCTGGCGGATGGTTTGCTGCAGGCCGTTGGAAATCGCGTCGAACTTCTGGCCCGCCTCGGTCGGCAGGTACTGCCCGCCGGGGCCTGCCGAGAACGTGCCCTCGATGTCCGCAAAAGCCGCACGCGCACGGTTGAGCTGCGCCCGCACCAGCGCAACCGTCTTGAGCTTCTCCTGTGCCGCCGTCTGCGCTGCCGACACTGGCGGGGTTCGTGGCAGTCGCGCCCGCTCGGCCGCCACCTTCTCTGCCTCGGTCTTCGCGCGTTCGCGATCGAGCGCCAGCCTTTCGTTGGCCTGCGTGCGGCTGTCTGCGACACGCTCGCGCTCAAGTCCCAGCCTTTCCCGCTCTAGCCCGAGCCTTGCTGAATCGCTCCCCTCGCGCGCCCGCGCCGCCCGCCGAGCCTCCGCATCCCGTGCAGCAACCGCGCGCTGCTCGTTCTGAGACTTGATCCAGTCGCGCGCTTCCTTGCTGCTGGACAGCATCGACACGAAAGCGTCGTGATCGTAGGTCGGGTGCTGCTGCACCCACGCCATCTGCTGCTCGCCGAGCACCGGCTGTCCGTTGGGGAGCTTCTGCTGCGCGAGTTCGGACACGAACTGCTGGTAGATCGGCGTCATCTGCTGCGCGACCTGTTCGGGCGTTGTGCCTGCGTCCAACATCTCTTCGGCCCGCATCGCAAGCGGAACCGATGCGTTGAAGATAGCGTCCTCGTGCAGCCCCAGGGCTTCGAGATCGAGGTTGTCGATCTCGCGCTGCGACTTGCGCGCATTGAGCAGTTGGCCGTGCAGTTGCAACGCCTCCTGCGTGAAGCCGCCGCGCGACAGGTTCTCGATCAGCGCCGCCTGCCCCTCGTCCGTCGTGATGTCCGCGCCGGTCGTCAGGTCGCGCAGGCGCGCATCGCGCTCCATGCTCGATCGCGTCTGCTGGAGTTGCAGGCCTTGGAGCTCGTTCTGCCCGAGCAGCGCCTTCATCGACAGCGCCCGCCCGAGCGCGCCGACCTGATCGACGCCGGAGGTCTGGCCGATGCGCGCGATGACGGAAGGATCGAAGGGCATGGCGTGCTCCTATGAAACGCCGAGCGACGGATCCCAGCCGCCGCCGGGCGAGGACGTGTTCGCCGCAGGCGCGAAGCTCCCACCCGGCTGCATCAGCCCCTGGAGCGTCTGCGCCGTGTAGTAGTTGTTCGCGGCGTTGGACAGCGCGCCCGTGATGCCGGCGATCGTGTTGGTGGCGATGCCGGCCTGATTCGCGCCCTGCTGGCTGGCGATGTTGCCGAGGTTGACGCCCGTTGCGCCGACGTTTGCGGCCTGACCGGCCGCTGCCGCCTGCCCGAGCCCGACCACGCCCATCAGGTTGTTCACCTCGTTCTGGTAGTAGTTGTCCGCCAGCCCGGTCCCGAACTCGGTGATGCCGCGAAGGGTGTTGCCCGAGAGCGTCATGCCCATGGTCGAGGCCGCATTGCGGGCCGCGCGCGTGCCCTCGGCGAGGCGGAACTGGTAGCCGGGCATCTGGCGCAGTTCGTCGAGAATCTGGCTTGTGCCGCCGCTGGTGGTCGCCTGCGGCTGCTGCGCGGCGATTTCCTCGGGCGTGAGGCGCGACAGGTTTAGGTTCAGCCGCCCTTCGCCCTTCGAGCCCTGCGCGTACAGGTTGCCCTGCGCATCGCGGCGCACCGGGTTGTTGAAGCCCGACAGCACGCCCTGAATGACGCCCTCGCCATTCGCGTCGCTGATCTGGTTGCCCATGCCGTCCACGATCCGGCCGGTAGTGCGGTCGTAGAACAGCGAAGTTGAGCCGTCAGGCCCTTCGCGCGTGGAAGGCGACGTGCCGGAGATCAGCGGCGTGGTGCCGAACGTGTTGATGCCGAGCGGACCCTTGGTGTTGGTCTGCTTCGAGTGCTGGCCGGTGGTGGACAGGCCGGCGAGCGGCACGAGGTTCGATCGCGCGGCCGATGTCGTCGGGTCGGACAGCCCGAGCAGGCGCGCAAGCCGCGACACACCCGACTCGCCGAATGCGCGATAGGGCGCGGACAGTGCCGTCTGCGTGTTCAGTGCCTCGCGCTGGAATGCCGTTGCGCGGTCGCTGGCCCTGTCGGTCGATCGAGATGCCGCGTTGCCGGCTGCGTAGGTCGCGAGACCGCCCACGGCGGCTGCGGCTAGAGGGATGGCTGCTGGCATGCCTGACTCCTGGCCCAATGCTTGAGCGGGTACACAAGCCGCGTACCCTCGCGGCCCGCCAATGGTTCAGAACGCAACGGCACAAATCCAATCGAAAGCGCCAGATCGGTAGCCGCTCGGTTGCCGTCAGCGACCCACGTGGAGATTTCGGTGCAGTCGGTGCAGATGAACATCCACGACACCGCGCGCATGGCCGCTACTGTCGCGTGCGGGCCTCGGTGATGCGGCAGGAACTGGGTATGCACCTCCCACACGCCGTCGCCGCAGTCCACGAACAGGAAGCCGCCACGTGCATCGCCAAGGAACAGGCCGGCACCGCTCTCCAGCACCGGCCCGATGTCCACGTTTTCGCCTTCCGGCACCATCGCCCAGCGCCTGACGCTTGGGTGGTTGATGACGGCGTTGATCGCGGCGGCGTCGGTGAAGGGCTTCATGCGCTCACTCGAAGTACCCAATGACGGTCACCGTGCCAGCCACGGTCAGCGTGTTGGACGTGACGGTGCCGACCGGGCGCACGATGAAGTGCCAGTACGTGCCGGGCGGGACAACGAGCGGCGAGTCGAAATCGACCTGAAAGCCTGCACGCACATCGCCGATGGCGGCGGTCGAGCCAAAGCCGGTTGCGCCGAGCGGCACGATGCGCGGGCCGACGGTGGCGGCTGCATCAGCCGTGCTCGTGGCGGCAGCGGTCGAACCGACAGCGGCGGCGAAGAACAACGTGATTGCGTTGGTCGATGCTGCAGCCTGCGCCACGCATTCACCAACACGAATGCCGGTGATGTAGAGCGTCTTGCCGGGCAGCGTGGATGTGCCGGCCGGGTTCAGGTACGCGAACACCGGGTAGTCAACTTCCGACGTGAGCGTCGAGATTGCGGGCGTCAGCCACCGGCCGCCGAGTTCGCTGGTAGCCGGAGCGCTCGTAGCGGTCCACGTGCCGCTGGTTTTGGCGGTTGCCGATGCCGGCCAGCCGTTGCCCGCAGCCGTGCGCAGTACCGTGCCGCCCGAGGCGCTGCCGGGTTGCGTCTGGTACGCCCCGCCACCAAGCCCCGCCACGATGTGCGGCCACGGCTTGCTGGTGTTCTGGTCGCCCATGCTGATGTTGATGAAGCCGAGTTCTACCCGTCGGCCGGCCGATGCGACGCCCGAGTTGTACACGCGCGCAAACATCGGCAGCTCAAAGCTGCTGGTCGGGATCGGCGACGTTGCAGGGATCGAGACCTTCAGGACCAGCGTGTCGTTGATCCACCACTCCACCTCGTCGTTGTGGACGGTGATGAGGTAGTGATTGCACTCCGTCGGGTCGTAGCTGCCCGAACCGTCGCGGCTGGGCACGCTGGTCGTCGTGATGGTGTTCGAGGTCTCGGACGTGTTGTAGTTGATCACGCCCAGAAGCTGTCCGCCCGATGCGCGGCGGAAAAACACGCCGTCGGTGGGTGCGGACGTGCCAGTGACGTAGCCGAGGCCCCACTCGCTGATGGCGTTGGTGGCGGTGTGGTTTGCCTCGCGAACCCACTGTTCGCAGTAGAGCGGGAATGTGCCGTAGACCGGGAAGGTGCGGTAGCTGCGGACGTTGGCCGCGTTGCCCGATGCCGTCGCGTTGCCCGAGTTGAGCGACAGAAAGCCCGACGCCTGCGCCGCCGTCATCGTCGTCAGGTTCTGCTGGATGTGCGCCTGCGGGATGGTCGTGCCGGCAAAGTCCAGGTTGAACATGGTCACGTCGATGCCGACGCGAAGGCGGAAGTCCTCGGAAAGCTCCAGCGCCTTCATGTAGCGGCTGCCGGTCACCGTGCCGTCGTCGATCTCGGACGACAGCGACACGAACCCGGATGATGCTTCCTCGGCAGGCGTATTAACGCTCAACGCATAGGCCGCGTCGGTGTTGTTGCCGACGTTGGCCTTGCCGGCCGCACTGCTGCCAGAGTCCAGAACAGCCATTTACGTTCCTACCTGATAGAGGATTTTCCGCTTGCCGACGACGGGGCCGGGCGTTGCCAGCGCGTACAGCGTGAACTGGCCGGCTGCCGGCACGGCCGCATAGGCCACGCTGTCGAACAGCGCATCGCCTGCAGCGCGTGACGTGGCCGTTGCGCCGCTCTGCACGACGGCTACCTCGGTCGTTGCGCTGACTGCGGCATCGACCACGGTGAACGTCGCGTCGTAGACTGGCGTGCTGCCGAAGTCGATCTCGTATTCAGTCCACGCCGCCGAGCCGCCCGAGATGCCGAGCGTTGCCCGCGCAGTGGCTGCGTCAGGGTCGTCCAGCAGCGTGCGTGCAAACGGCGTGCAGTCGATTTCCTCGACATCACCGGCCCCCGGCGACGCTCGCCCTAGAACCTTGTCGGTCGCGCTCACGTCCTGAATGAATGCGTAGGTCACGCCGCCGGCAGTCAGCGACAGCGTGCGATCCGCACTGAGTGCGCCGCCGCCTGCCAGCGGCGCGGTGGTGTTCACCGTCCGCGTGTTGGGGACCGTGCCGCCGCCGCCAGACGATGCGGCAGTGAGGTACACGTAAAGCTGCCTGAACCACGCGCGCCAGCGGGGGTCCATGGTCAGGTCATCGGGGACGGGTGGGAGCGTGGTCACTGCTGCCGATACCTGATCTTCATCGCGCCTTCGGTGATGACGAACGGCACCGCGTCGGTCATGCGGATGCGCGCCACGAAGTCGCGACATGCGCCCCACTGCCGGCCGATGACGCGCGTCGTGTGCTCGCCCAGCGCGCCAAGGCTGAACTCGCGCGGCGTGAGGAACGTATACCCGCCGTCGTGACTCACCTCGATCGTGAGCACCGGGTTAGGCACGTCCGCATTGCCGATGCCTGTCGCCATGTCGAGGTAGAGCTCGTCGATGCCGAAGACGTTGAAGTCCTGCGTCGCGTGCCGCGTCACGACCTCACGCACGATCACCGCGCCGTCATCGGTGTAGGCCGTCGGCGACTGCGTGTAGACCGTGGGCGTGTCGGCCGCCGCGAAGTAGGCGACGCCATCGAACACGGCGGACAGGTTCGCTGCGTGGCGTGTGGCGACGTTAAGCGTGGTGCCAGTCTGGCGCTCGCTCCATATGCCCGATAGCGTGTCGTACATGAACGTGCGATCAGCGGTCGGGAACGTGATCTGGTACATGGGATGGCCGTCCGCCATGAACGCCAGCCCGACCGCGTCGGTGTAGTCCGCCATCTGGTTGATGATGTAGTCGAGGTCCGGCGTCGAGATCACCGTCAGCAGATAGCCCTGAAGCCGGCAGACCTGCGCGCCGCCCTGCGGGTTCGCCGCGAGGAAGCAGATCGAGTTGCCGACATGCGCGCGCGACCAGATCGCGGCCAGTCCGTACTCCTGCGCGGCCGACAGGATGCCGGCGAACGGGTTTGGCGATGCGCCGACGTTCTGGAAGAACTCGATGTGCCGCGCGCACATTGCGATGAGGTTGCCTTGCAGTGCGTCCACCGCGCGAATCGTGTCGCTGTAGAGCGACGCCGAGCCGAACGCCAGCGAGTCCCACGTGGTCGCGTCGAACGAGTCGGACACCCAGAACCGCTGCGTGCCCGGCTCCTCCGCGACGAAGAACCCGCCCACGAACGCGACGGTGCGCGCGCCGAACGGAAAGCCGCCCGCAATGTCCATTTCCTCGAGCGTCACGCCGTCCCAGACGTAGCCCGTCGTGCCGTCTACCAGCACAAGCTGTGTGGCGCTGGAGTCCATCGCGACATAGCCGGTGGACGTACCGATGGTCTCGGATGCCAGTACGCTTCCCGTCGCGTCGATGACGGCGAAGGTGCTGTCGTAGACCGCGTACATGGACGAGTCGGTTCCGAGGATGCCCCGCGCCACGCCGGCAATCTGGAACGCTTCGACTAGCCCTGGCGTGCCGTAGACGGCGACGCGCGTCTTGTCGCCGTCCTTGCGCAGATCGAAGTAGCAGTTCAGCCGCCGCTGCCGCGTGACGGTGTACGAACGGCTCGCGATCCCGTCGCCAAACAGCGGGACAACGCGCATGTCAGCGCCCGCCCGGCTCGAAGTACATCTCGGTACTGTCCGGCGTCGACTGCTGCGCCATCCGCACGGCCGTGATGTAGTTGTCCTGCATGTCCGTCGTCCACGGCATCGAGTACATGGGCGCGGCGTACTTGGCCAGCGACCACACCAGCGCCATGAACCACTCGCTTGGATACTCCGGGTTGTCCGCCGTGTCGCCCACGTCCTGCACCGGGCGCACGTAGACCACGTGAATGTGCTTCGACACGTCCGACGCGCCGCCCACGTCAAGGTAGAGCGTGCCGTTGGTGAGCTGCTGTTCGTAGTAGAAAGACACGGGGTCGCTGGCGAACGCCGAAGCCGTCTTGACCGGCAGCGCCTCGTAGGTCTGCAACGTCATGCGGTCGAGCGGCGTATCTGCCCCGTTCACGTCGCGCAGGACGGCCGTCAGGATGTCGTTGGGCCGCTGCCCCTTGGTCGTGTAGTTGACGACGTACGCGCCCGCAGAAGCCGCGCTGGGCAGACCCGGCGACGGGATGACGATGCTTGCGCCACCTACCGAGGAAACCGTCGTGCTGTACGTGTCGCCGCTGGCGAGCTGCACGACGACGTAGTCGTTGGCCGTGAAGTTGGCGATGGCGTCCACTTCGAGCGTGGTGGCCGCCGCGAGCTCGTTGTTCGTGAGCGTCGTGCGCCCGAAGTTCTGGCCCGGAAGTGCCGTCACGCCGGCCGCCCAGTCGTCGCCCGATGGCCCGAGCGAATACACGCCGGAAGTGCTGGACAGGAACAGGTCGGCGCGCTGGCGCGTCCACATCTTCGGCGATGCCGCGAAGTCCCGGCCCGCCTGCATCTGCGCGAAGATCATGTTCAGCGCGAGCGTGAGGTCGGTCGTCTCCTGCGCCGAAGGGCTTTCCGTCTGCGACAGCTTGCCGATCGCAAGCATCGCCTGCCGGATGATGTCGTCCCGCGTGACGCCGAACGTGTACGTGCCCGAGGTTGCCATCTACGCCACCACCCGAACCTGCCAGTTGTAGGCCATCGCGTGCTCGATGGCGGGCCATGCCTGCTCCATCGTCAGGTCATGCTGGCACTGCGCGACGCCGCTCTCGGTGCGCTTGCAGTGGTCCCAGCCGTAGTGCATCTGGTGGCAGGCAGGCGCGTCGTTCTCGCCCCTGCCGGGGCACCGCGTGTCGGCCGAGGTCAGCGCGATGCAGTTGTCCCAGTCGCGCGTGAGGTTCGTATCCGTCGAGTGCGACAGGAACACGACCTTCGGCACCGGCATGTGCGAGGCGGCGTTGAGCACGCCCGTTTCCGGCCCGACGACGCAGTCGACCTGCTCAAGGAAGGCGAGCGTCTGGCGGATCGACCACTTGCCGCTGGTGCAGTGCACGCGCGGCTCGTTCTCCCATCCCTGTTCGAGGATGACGCCCGCCTCGTTGCCAACCAGCACGACGTGCCACTCAGGGTGATGCAGCATGATTGAGGCAATCGCCGCGTCCATGTAGGGCCAGGTCTTGTGCACGGACGAGCCTGCCAGCGCCCACAGGAGCACCTTCGCGCCCTTGATCTTCGACCGCTCCTTGCGCGCCCACGACTTCTCCTCGGCCGTCGCGTAGAAACACACGCGCGGCTCGTGAGGCACGCCCGCGATGAGGTGCGACATCTCGAGGTAGTTGTGGTCCATGTACCGATGGCGCGCGACAGGCGTCCACTCGTGCACCGCGCGCCCCGGCATCGCGAGGAACGAGCCTTCGACCGACTCGCACAGGTTCACCCACTTGTCGAACTTCTTCTGGTGGTGCGCCCAGTATTCGGACAGTGCCGCATTGGGCACCTGGTCTTTGTCCTGAAGGTGGATCGCGTCGATGTTGGGGTCGTTCATGACCGCCTCGTGCCCAGGCGGAGATGCATACAGCGTGACGTGATAGCCCTGCGCCTTCAGGCCAGCGAGCACGCTCGACGCCTGCAGCATGTCGCCGAACGCGCCGTAACGCACCAGTGCGGCCGTCTTCGCAGGCTTCGGCTTGTCCCACGAGAAGGTCTGCTTCGCGCTGCCGGCAGCCTTGCGGAACACGAAGTACAGCGAGTATTCGGTGCCCTCGTTGCGGCGCTGGAAGTCCAGCAAGTCCCAGCCGCCCACACCGCGCATGTAGCTGACGACGCGGTCGTAGCTGACGTTCCACTTGTGGTCAGGGTTTGCGCCTTCCTCGCCGACCTTCGGATACTCGTCCTCGTCGGGCAGGTACAGGACGAGGTATCCGGACTCCTTCAGCACCCGCCACCACTCGCCCAGCACGTCCGAGACGCGATCGAGCTCGATGTGCTCCAGCGTGTGCGAGCTGTAGACGAAGTCCATCGAGCGCGACGCGAACATCGTCAGCTTGCCGGCATCCTCGATCCACACGTCCGGCTTCATCGGGATGCCGAACAACTGGATGTCGGCCCCGCTGTCGCAGCCGATCATGTGCGGGAATGCCTTGTGCGGGCCGCAGCCGATGTCGAGGCCGCGCCCGCGCGTGTACTGCACGATCTCCCAGCGAATCTTCGCCGACTCGTTGCCCTGCGGATCGCTTGCCTTCCAGCTCATGCAGTGCCCTTCTTCAACCTGAAACGACGCGGCCCGTCGATATAGTAACCAACGGGCCGCGTGCTCTCATGCGCCTGCGTGACCTTCTACATCCGGTCCAACAGGTTCCCGCGCTCCAGAAAGCCCGTCACGCCGTCAACCGTGACGCGCTCGTGCAGGTCCAGCCTGCGGGCAGGCTCGCCAGGCGTCATCTCGCACCGCTCGAAGCCGCGCGAGAAGTCCGCCGCGCCGAAGCCTTCCGCCGAGCTCCCCTGCCTCGGCGTCGCACCTTCGCCAGCCTGCCCGGGCGGCATCTGGTTCAGTCGCGTGCGCATGTCAGCCGCCATCCGTCGGGTAGCTGGTGCCGCCCGAGTAGGTGCGCATCGGCTGGTCGCGGATGTCCGCGTTCTTCTGCGCGGCGATGTTCTCGCCCGGCGGCATCTGGTTCAGCTTCGCGTTCTCGCCGCTGGGGATGCCCTTGTCGTGCATGTAGCTGCTGTCTCCGACGGGGCCGGTGGTGCCATTCTTCATGGTGTCGATGCTCCTACGCTGCCACCGAGGCCAGCGGCTTGATGCCGTACTCGATCGCGAAGTTGGTGACTGCGGTCGCGTCGGTGCCCCGAAGGATGCCGATCTGATCGCCCTTGTTGATGGCGATGCCGCCATTCGACGAGTTGCTGCCAATGCCCGTCTGCGACAGCGTGATGTAGTTCGCGATGCCGGCAGCGCCAGTCGTGGTGCCGGTGCCGGTCGCCACGTTGTACGGGCCGTAGGTGCTCGTGGACAGCGCGGCCGCCGCGCCGGCCGAGGCCGTGTTGGTGATGCGGATGACGCTGAACGAGTCACCGTTGATCGACACCACCGTGCCCGTGCCGTTCCATGCGGTGTACGTGCTGGTGCCGTTGGTCACGCCGATCGCCTGCACCGCGTACAGCGTGCAATCAGCGAAGGCGTTGAACTTGTTGGTGAGGTTGCTGTTCGCGCCGGCCGTGTTCTGGCCGAACTGGTGCGTGAGCCGTGCGAGGTATGCGGGGTGGTCGTACCCCATGTCGCGAGTTGCCATGTCGATGTCCTGCTGTAGGCGGACCTCTCCCGCGTTGTTAGGCCCCAAGGCCGGCGGGAGAAGGTCCGCCGGCCAGCCTGATGAACAACGTCAGGACGTGGAGTCCCACTTGACGATCCGGCAGTTGGCAGCGGTCGTGTGCACGATCCCGAAGCCACCAAGGTAATACCAGGCAATGCCCTTGCTCCGGCCGTAGTCGGTCGGAATCTTGCCGCGCATCTCCTCGGGCACCACGATGGCCTCGGCGACGGTGTCCTGCCCGAAGATGAACATCCAGTCCGAGAGCGCGCGAGTCCACGCGGTGCCGGTGATGCCGTCGGTCGTGACGCCCTTCGCGACGTTCGTCTGCTCGACGTAGCGCACGTTCTCGTAGCGGCCGATCTCACCGTTCATGATGAGGTTGAAGCCGGTCTCGCTGTACTGCTTGATCGTCTCGAGGTTGTTCTTGAAGGTGCGCAGGGTCGTCGGCCAGGCGATGGCGTAGTAGTCGTCTGCCACGTAGGCCGGGATGTTCCGCTCCTTCATCAGGTCCACGATGGTCTTCGCGTGCCCGTAGTTGTACGGCGCGGAGTTCGTGCCCGACGCGGTGCCGTTGGTCGAGAAGTTGTTGCCCTGCAGCGCGCCGGCCGACGTGGTGTCGGTGGAGCTTGCGCGCAGGAGGCACTGGTTGAACTGCGCCCACGCGAGACGGTCGATGACCTTCACGGTGTCGTTCTTCAGCGCCTTCTTGATGATGTCCTCGATCGGAAACTGCGACAGGTTGTCCAACTTGCCCGAGTAGGGGACCGAGTTGCCGTACTCGTTCACCGTCAGCGTACCCTGGCTGATCGTGAACTGGGTCTCGGGCAGCGTGTTGGTTTCGGTGAGCACACCGCCCGCCGTCGCCACGTCGGAGGTCACGTCCCACGTGAACGTTTCGCCCTTCTTCTTGCCCTGCTGCGACGCATCGTGCACGTCGGCGAATTGGCGGAACTTCACCAGCGGCTGGACCGCCGAGCGAAGCACCTTCGAGAGGTTGCGGCTGTAGAGAAAGCCGCCAAGGCTGTTCACAGCCCAGACTTGACCTGCCATTGTCGTGACTCCACTAGTGTCTGATTGGTCGCCCCTGATGCCGCGCCTTGGCCATCGAGGCGATCACGGCTTCCGGGTTGTCGTCGCCTTCGTCCGCGTCCGCCGATTGCTGCCTTCCGGCTGCGCTCGGGATCGTGGACATCAGCGCCTTCCTGTCGGCCTTGGTCTGCGGCTTCGGCGCTTCTTCCAGCATCGGCGCGAAGTCGCGCTTCATGCTTTCCGCCACCTGCCCGTAGCCTTCCTCCAGCGAGAGGTCCGGGGATTCTGCCGCCAGTGCGTGCAGTCGCTGCCGGAACACGTTGCCGAGTACGCTGTGGTTCAGGATCGTCGCGTGCCTGCCTTCGACCTGTGCCTGCTTCTCGCGGAAGGTCAGCTTTGCCTCGACTCGCCGCTCAACGTCGTCCGGAGTCACGGATGGACGCCTGAGGGCTTCGATTGCTGCTGCCGCTTCCTCCTCGGTGCCCATCTGTATCGCGCGGGCCAGCGCGAGCGGATCGAAGTCCGCCTGTTGCGGCTCGTCCCGCTGCGGGGATGGAGCCATCTGTTGTGCAGTTCTATGCACAGCTGCAGCCGATTTCAAGTATTCGTCGGCTGCAGCGACCTTCTGCGCGCGGGCTATGACCTCGGCTTCCGTCATCTGCACTTCGCGGCCGTTGATCTTGAGCGTGAGCATGCGCGGCGCGGCCGCATCGTCCTCGATGCTGCCGTCATAGCCCTGCACGTCCTCGACGGCGATGTCGTTCGCCTGCATGGCGTCGAGGTCGTCGAAGTCCTCGGCGCGCGCGGCGTCCGCGTTGTCGGCGATGGCCTCGAATCGGTCGATGCGCGCATCGTTTCCGGTGCCCACGCCCGGGCTGATTTGCGTCGTCTCGGTGTCGATCCCTGCGGGCTTCGGCATGGTGCTAGTCCTGGTCCTGCTTGAGTAGTTCAAGGGCCGCGTGGCCCGAATAGATGGCATCGGCGAGCCAGAGCTGGACGCGCTCGACGACGGCGATGCGGTTCTGCAATTCCTGAATGCGGCGGCGACGCCACGGATGGACGCGCTTCAGCAGATCCATCGCCTCGGCTTCCTCGCGCTTCGCCTGCTCCAGCAGATACGTGCCGATGTCGGACAGCAGGAAATCTTCGACCTGCCGTCCAAGCACGGCGAGGCCGACCTTCGGGTCGTCCGGGTCAATTCGCATCTGCTGTCTCGGTGGGCTGCTGCATCGATTGCATCTCTGCCTCGGCCTTCATGTAGTCCATGTCGAGCAGGTGCCCGAGCACGAGCGACGAGTCGGCCGAGCGGTTGCGGATCGCGGCGACTTCGAGGTCGGTGCGATTCTTCTCGCGCGACATCTCCACGTCGGCCGCGATCTCGGCCTGCTTGCCCTCGGCCGCCTGCATCGCCTGCTGTAGCTGCTGCTGGAGTTGTTCGATGACGGCCTTCGCCTGCGCCATCTGCGGGTCCTGGTCGTCGGTGAACCGCTCGCCGTCCTGATAGCCGGACAGCCCGAGGATTTCCTTCGCGACCTCGCCCATGTTCAGGCCCGGCGGCGGCTTGGCAGCCACTGCGCCGAATGCCTGAATCGCGTACACAAACCGCTGGAGCTTAGCCGTCGGGTCGGTCGCCGCCATGCCGACGTTGACGGAGACGGTCATTTCCTCCTCCAGCATCTTGTCGGTGACTTCCGACTGCCCGAACTTCTCGAAGGTGCGAGCCTTCTTGCCGGCGAGCGCGATGATGGACTGGTCGTTCTCGTAGAACTGCTCCAGCAGCACGAGGTGCCGCAGCACGGGCTGGACGAACGTCTCGACGTAGGTCTTCAGCATGTACTCGATGAGCATGTTGCTCGGGCCTTGCAGCATCCGCATCGTGTTGCCAGAGGCGTTGCCGAGCTTCATCGACTGGACCTGCATCGGGTCGAAGTTGCCCGCGAGGTCGCTGAAGTCGCTGTCGATGCGGTCCTGCTCGTGGTAGCTGCTGCTGGTCACGTCGGGCCAGTTGACCTCGCGCACGTCGCCGTCCACGTCGTCCATCAGGGTGATGCCGCCGGGGATGTTGCGCACGAGGCTGGCAAGGTCAACGTTCTTCCCGCGCTTGGCGAACCACCGCTTGTTGAGCACGAACTTGATGTTGTCCAAGCGCTGGTTCGCGACCTCGTTGGCCTCCTGCTGCAGGCCCTCCAGCATCTTCGGCACAGGCACCTTCATGGGCTTGTGCGTCTCGAGGATCGCGCAGCCCATGACGTAGGGCCGCTTGCCGTGGAAGACCGTGTTTTCAAGCGGTTCGGGGTCCGTAAGCATGTACTCGCTGGCGAGCGTGTAGAACTCCCAGTCGCGCCCGCCGTGCCGGTGGATGTGCCGATGCACCCACACCACGTCGTAGTCGCTGATCGTGCGGCGCTGCGTGGTCGGGTCTTCGACCGTGCCGAGGCGCGCCTGTCGCGTCGAGTCCTCGTTCGCGCGCAGGGATGTGAGCACGGTATCCGGATACGAACGCCACTTCCGCCCCTTCGGGTCGGCACGCTCCATCCGGTCGCGCACGTCGCAGACGTAGACCGGAATCAGGTGGATGACGTAGGGGCTGGAGTTGATCGGGTCGGTCCAGTCGGCCGCCGAGTCAACGCGGATGTTTTCGATCGGAATCAGGTCGATGCACGGCTGGTCTTCGACCGTCTCCATTACGCCGAACTGGTCCTTCCGCTGCACGTAGCGCCAGTAGACATGGGCGGCGACGGACCCCTGCACCTGTGCGTCCTGCAGGCCGCCGATTACGACCTGAAACCACGGGATCGACTTGGTGAGCCGGTACTGAAGCAGTTCCTTAAGCACGTCGGCAGACATGCGCTGGGCGTCGCTCGACTGGTCCACGGCCTGCACGCTCAGGCGGTCGACGTTGCTGAAGAACGCCGCCGCCGCCGCCGCCTCGTTGCGCCGGATGACGGCCCGCGTCTTCGGCCGGAAGATGGTCGAACGCTTGGAGAACGACTCGCTGCGGTACTTCGAGTCGCCCGCGTGCTCTGAGTTGAACGCGCGAATCGCGTCGTCCCACACCTTGCGGTAGTTCGTGTCGATGTAGGACGTGCTGGACAGGTACGCTTCACGCGCCCGCTTCAGCCAGTCCGGCGTCGTCAGCGTCGAGTCCTCGCGGCCAGCATCGACCGACACGTCGCCCATGTTCTCGCCGACGAACCGCCCGGCCGGCGGGTCGCTGATCGACGGCGGCTGGGGCGTCGCGTAGGTGCTAGTCGCCATTGTTCAGTACGCCGATCTTCTGGTTGAACAGGCCGAACGGGAACGACGGGCCGCGACCGTCCCACGGCCCGCGAGGCATGCCGAACGCCTCGAGCATCTTCCCGCCCGCCTCGATCGCCGCCCGCTGGAACGTCTTCGGGTCCGGGTGGTCGTGGTGCTTGACCACATAGCAGAAGCCCTTCGCGTACTGGCGCATCAGGCCGCCGATGTACTCGTCGATCTCCGCGTGACGGATGACGAGCACGTGCCCCTGGTATCCGACGATCCACGGATGCCCCGGGTAGTAGCGCCCCAGCCGCTCGGCCATGTCCTTCGCGGCCTGCGCGTCGGCGATGTCGTCGATCAGTCCGCGCTCGTGTCTCGCGACGATGGATTCCATCAACTCCTCCGGTAGATGCCGGTCTCGCCCCGGTCGGTCGAGTCGAAGCGTCGAGCTCCACCGCCGAAGACGTAGACACCGTGGTCAGGCGCACTGAACTCGCTGCCCCATGCCTGCCGCACCATCGCGTCGAGCGAGTAGTCGCGCACGGTCACGGGATAGCCGAGGTTCGGGATGAGCGGGAACGGGTTGGGGCGGTTGTCAGGCATAGCCGATCCACACCACGATTTCGTTTGCGGCGACCGCGCCCGTGTCGTTGTCCGCGATGCCGGTGGTGAGACCGAAGCCGAGCCCCAGCGGGAACGCCGTGGTGCCGCCGGGGATCGGCAGCGCGAAGCCTGCGCCGGTTGCCGAGCCCGGGATCATCAGCGTCGCGACGGGCGTGTCGGTGCCCACGGTCGGCGCGGTCGCCTTGTTGTAGAGCTTCAGGTAGCGCACGGCCGCGTTGATCGAGCATGCGTAGATGAAGGCAACCTGCGTCGGACCTGCGCGCACGAGCGTCGAGTTGGTGGTCGCCGCAGAGATCAGGCGCGTGGTGTCCCACGACAGGAATGCGGATTGGTTTGCGTTGCTCACGCTGCTACTCCGAAAAGAAGGAATTGCGAGACGGCGGCACCGCCACCCACCGTGATGCTGCCGCTGCTGGTCTCCGCGCTCGTGCGCAGGTAAGCCTCTTGCGCCGCGTCGCCGTTGGTCGTGGCATCTGCGCTGTGCACGATGTGCAGGTAATACGTGCCGGGATCGGGCGAGTAGGACCACGACGGCGAGGTCGTGCTAACCGAGACGTTGCCCTTCTGTGCGGCCGGAAGCGATGCGCCTGTGTGATCCTGGCCTGCAATGATGCGGTCCCAGTCGGGCGCGGTGGCGCTGGACGTGAGAACCCAATACAGCGTGCCGTCGGCGGCATTGGTCGTGCAGCTCGCGCCGCTGCTGGATGCGGACAGGGCGGACAGCGCGGGTGCCCATGCGCCGTATGGTGAGCGCGTCAACCCATCATCGCCTGCGGCGCGCACCGATGTTGCAGTGGTCGGGATGTGCCCTCGCGAAAGGTATTGCCACATCAACTCGTGCATGTCGCTGCCAGCGTACAGACCAAGCTCGTAGGTCTGCGAAAGCAGCAGGTGCGCGTTGGCGTAGGTCGCATCCGCGTTCGGCGTGGTGGAACCATCGCCCGCAGCGCCAACGCGAGCTCCCCACCAGCCTGCCCAGTCGGCGATGGTGCGGTAGCGATCCACGAGGCCCAGCGATCCGTAGTAGCTGGCAATGGCGGGCGTCGTCTGCGTGCCGCGAAGGTCGTATGCCGTCGCGTCGCTAGTGCATGCCGCCGAATCGACCGCGTTGTCGCCCATGCTGGCCGCATCGAATTTCTCGGCAACGCTTGTGTCCTCCATGTTTGTCAGGAGGTTGTTGCCCGCCGTGCCAAGGGGAGGACTTACAAGCGCATCGAAGCCCTGCGAATGCTTGAACTTGGCAACCATGCCAGCATGGCCTGCGTAGGTCTCGCCGACACTCACGCCGTTTGGCGTTGCGTTGGTCGACACGAACGAAATGTGATCTACCTCCACGGTGGAGTTTGCGGTGCCGAGCAGGGCGATCGGGTTGAAAGACTGCCCCCCGTTTGAGTTGGCAAGGAAAATCGCGTTCTGAAGGATCGTCTTCGAGCCGGCTCCAGTCGTTCCCGCGCCGTAGCCGTCACCATTGATCGCAGTGGATGCGGACCCGACGATCACGCCATCGATCGTGATGGTGATTGCGGCTGTCGCACTGGCAGGATTGGCCAAATGGTCGTTGGTGCCGGCGGCTCCGCGCAGGAAGATGACTTGCTGCTTCGCCGAGGCGGTAGCGTTCTGCGCGCCGCTGACGAGGATGCCGGTGTCACCGCCGGAGCCGGAGTTGTTCGTCCCCATCGTGTTGAAGATGGAGCCCGTACCGAAGTAGAAGTGCCCTGGGCATGTCGAGAAGTACGTTTCGGTACACGTCGTGCCAGTGTGCACCTGTGCGTTGGGGCTGCGGTCGATGGAGCTGCGCGTGATCGTTCCCGTGTTGCTTGCGCCGAAGCCGCCAAGGCTGATGCCGTAGAAACCTGCCGTACTGTTCTTGATGAACACACGATCGAACGAAAATGTTCGGCCGCTGCCAGTGTCCGTCATGATGATCGGGCCGCCGCACTCGTCCATCACGAGGTAATCGACAGTTGCCGCTGCGCCTGCGATGTTGCGATTGACGCGCAGACCGAGCGCGGATATGCCCGCAGTCCCGTCCCACATGCGCTTGAACTTGCCGAACTGGATGTCCAACACGTTCAGGCGCGTGCCGCCCGCCGTTCGCTCCCCGTACCAGTAGCCGCCGCTGTCGGCCTCGATGGTGGCGAGATTGTCCTTGTCGTCACCGCGCAGGTAGTACGTGAACTCGGTCGAACTGTTCAGGATGCGATACGTCTTCGGCGAAGACGTGCGCGCGGACGTGTCGAAGTACAGCCTGCCACTGCCGTTGATCGTCAGGCGGACGTTCGTGCCGCCGTTGAAACGCACGTTGCCCTTCACGGTGAGCGTGCGCGTATCGTTGATCGTCAACATGCCAGTGCCCTGACAGTCAATCGCGTAGGCGATCAGGCTGTCCGGTGCCGAGCCAATCGTGTAGTCCCCGTCGACCGTGAGAGTAACGCCGGTCGGGATGATGATGTCGTCAGTGGCGTTGGGTAGCGTGCCACCGGGCCACGGCGCGTTGTTGGTCGTGCTCGACCAGTTGCCAGACCCACCTAACGTGACGGTCGCCACTGCCTACCTCCGCCGATCCACGGTGCAGACCGTCGAGCACATGAGCGGCGTGTTCCACTGCACGGTGGTGCCGAGCGGCACGGACGGCGCGGTCGGGTTGATGACGAACTCGGTGCTGTACGCGGACTCGCGCACCGAACCAGCCACAGACGCGAAGGCGGTCGCGGCGCAAAACACGCGCCCAGCGACATCGGCCTGCACGTCCACCGTGTCGGTCACGCCAGCCGCAAACCATTGCTGCACATAGCGGCCTGCGGTCGGGCCGCAGTACACCGCCGCGCCAACGCGGTCAGAGGCCGGCAGCGCCGTGCCGTCGCTGTACGCTGTGGGCATCGTCACGCGGACGGTCACGGGGGCGGCGTGCGCCGCATCAACAGCCATCAGGACAGCCAGCAGCAGCGCAATCGCAACGCCTAGATCGCGCAGGAATGGCCTCATTGCTGCCTTGCCTGCTGAAGCTCAAGCGTCCGCATGCGCGCCGCGATGTCGGACTTCGACTCGCGGAGCTCCACCAGCGTCGAAAGCATGACCGCCTGCTGTGTCTGTATCGAGATCAGCGTGGATACGGTCCACGATCCGCACGCAAGCGCCGTGCTGGCGACGATCGCCAGAAGCCATACCGGCACGCTTACTGCATTCTGCTGCATCGCCTGAGCCACGCGTCGAACTCCCCATCCTTGTAACGATGGCGAAACGCCATCATGGGTGACCGCAGTGGACATCCGAGTAGGCCCTCACCCGGCAGCCGGGCGATCTGTGAATGATCGGGGGCGAGCGTCGCGAGGCTGGGGGGCGATTTCAAGTCAGAACCGCCCGAGGTGCCGCGCAGGCGTCAGGTGTACTCGGGCTCGAGGTTCTGCGAGTCGACGTAGACCGGCGGCGTGGGCTCCATGTCGTAGATGCGCGACAGCGCGTCGACGATGTCCTTGAGGCCGCCGAACGGGAAGTACATGACTTCCATCCGCAGGCGCTCGCACAGGTCATACGCCTGCCCTTCCTCGTCGCGCGCGCGAATCGACCGCGACACCCGGTAGCCGTAGCCGGACTCCGACATCCGCCGCTGCGCGCTGGTCAGGCGGTTCTCGTCGGTCGGGTACGGCAGGTAGAACCGATGCGACCGGAAGTCCGGCCCAAGGCGCTGCACCCGGTCGATCTTCGAGCCCGGCCCCTCCCTCGGCCACGCCAACTCCATGATCTCGAAGCCCAGCCGCTCCACCTTCTGCCGCTCGTGGAAGTAGTCCAGATCGGCCAGCGCTCCGAACTTCTCGTAGCCGACCCGCACGCCCTGCACGCCCGGCGCGCCCACCCACTTGCGCCACAGGTCGCGCATCATCGTCCAGCGCGTCTGCAGGTCCATCCGGTGCGCCCGGCCGTCAAGTAGGTACTTGTTCCCGGCGTAGTCCATGCCGACCACGACCATCGCGGTATTCGCCGAGTCCTTTTTCGTCGACCGCGCCGGGTCCACCATCAGGTAGACCATAAGCGTCTCTGGCCGCACCTCGTAAATCTGCAAGTCCTCCACATCGAACATACGCTGGTGACCGGCCAGAGGGTTGCCGAGCATCTGGGCGGCAATGGTTGCCTCGCCCTGGTCCCGCACCTTCCGCCGCCACTCGTCCATCGTGAACAGCACGGGCTCGCCGTCCATCGTGCCGTCGTGCGTCGCCGGACGGTGCCGCAGCGCGGCCGCGCCGCGCTTCATGATCGCCTCGTAGGTGTCCGAGAAGTGGTAGCGCGTGCCCACGTGCCACTTGCGCCCGCCGCTGCTGCCGAGGTTGTCCGACAGCTCCCACGCCTCGGTTGTCTTGGCGATCTGCTCTGGCGTGCTCACCGACTCGCGCGTGACCACGTCGTCGTAGACCATCAACGCGAAGTGCTTCGATGTCGGCTGCCCGTCTACCAGCCCGTGCGCCTCGATGGTCATCTCCTTCGGGTTGCCGCGCCGCTTGACGATGATCCCCTCAAGCGACCACGCCGCAGCCTGCCGCTCTGGCGACTCCCACAGTACGTCCGGAAACAGGTCGCGCAGCAGTTCGTTGGCCTCGAACTCGCGCTTGATCTGCGCGAGGAACGCCTTCGCAATAGGGCGCGTGTGGCTGAAGATGCCAACGGTAATCTCGGGATCGCGCAGGATTTCCTGAATCACGCCCGCGAATGTGATTACGGTGGACTTGTAATGCTCCCTCCCCCAGATATCGAGCATCCCATCCGGCCGCGCCTCAACCTCGCGACAGCGGTCGTAAATCCAGTGATGCCACGCATCGACGCGGCCGAGCACCTTGACGAGCAGATAGTACCGATCGGCCAGCGCAAGCGCACGGATCGCCGCAGCGTCGCGGCCCCGATCGTCGATCGCATCCCACGCTTCGAGCAGCTCGCGCCCGTCAGTGCTGAACGGGATCGACTGGAGGAGCGGCGCGACGTTCGAGGTACTTTCGGGCGCGTTCATTGATCTCCTCGCCGGTCAGAGTCACCACTTCGCGGTGCTCGACTTCGAGCTTCCCTGCCACTTCGCGCGGAATGATCTTGGTGAAAATCTGCGCGTAGAAAACGTCGGGGTTCTCCTGCGCCCACTTCGTCATGGCGAAGATGCCGCCAATGCGCTCGAAGACTTCAAGCACGTTGTCGCGCACGGCCAGCGTGCTCTTGCGCGGGCCGCTCGGCTGCTTCGGCATGGGCTTCTTGTCCACGTCAGCGCCCTCGCTTTGCTGTTGGCACGCGCTCGGCCAGCTTCTCGGCCAGCGACGGGTTGCGCGTGTGCAGGATCGCCGCGTCGAGCGGACGAACGCCCGTCAGCACCGGCACCGGGCACACGTCCGCCTCGTCCGACTCGTGGCACCCGCGCCGGGATGCCTTGTGCATGTCCATCGGTCTCACGTCAGCCTCCTCACCTGTCTGCGCCTGATCTGGTCGGTCGTCGAGTGGTTGCCTACCCGCTGCACGATGACAACTCGGCCGCCCCATGATCGCACGAGGTCAGCGCCGTGCAGCGTCGCAGGGTCGTGGTCGCTGCCCTTCACCACAGCATAGGGGCGAATGCTTGCCACAAGCCCTTCCATGTTTCCAGCGAAGGGGATGACGGCATCCACGTCAGGGTGCTGCGCCACCTGCGCCATGCGCAGCGCCAGCGTGTGCACGGGGCGGCCGTCGCCCTTCAGCTCGCGCACAGACTCGTCGGTGTTGACCGCGACAATGAGCCAGTCGTGGCCCTTCTTCGCCTGCTTCAGCAGGTGCCGGTGGCCCTCGTGGAACAGGTCGAAGCACCCGTTGGCAATCGCAATCTTCATCGCCCCAGCCATTCGACGAACCTCCCCCGTGGCACCACGGTTGTCCCGATCTGCCCCACTGCCCACCCGGCAGCGCGGTTGGCGAGGTGCGCGGCCTCGATCAGCGGCATTCCAGCGCCGAGCGCCGCCGCTATGACCGCCACCACGACATCGCCAGCGCCGGTCACGTCGTAGACGGCCTGCGCGCACGCGGGCACGTCGACCGTCTGCTCGCCCTGAATCAGCCGCAGCCCGAGCGGGCCACGCTTGTGCACGATGGCAGGCGGGCGTTCGTTGCCGTCCCACGCCTCGAACTCGCGCTCGTTCGGACACACGACGTGCGCGCCCTCGTACATGCGCCAGCTCTCACCCTTGGGATCGACCACCACGAGCCTTGCGGCTTCGATGACGCGCTGGCACAACTCAGTCGCGAGCGCCCCCTTCGCGTAGTCACTGAGCACCACAACATCCGCACGCGCCGCAGCCTCGACGACGCCCCGGTTGCGCCACCAGTCCGTCCGCGCGTACTGGTCGTCATCGACCCGCAGCACCTGATGCGTGCCGGCCAAGTACCGCACCTTCGTGCAGCGAACGTCGGGCGCAATCAGGTCCACCGCGCACAGCTCGCCGATCTGCGCCGCGACGTTGGCCGCACCGCCCGGACGGCGCTCAACGCGGTCCACGTGGAACACCGGTACCGGGGCCTCCTGCGCCAGCCGCGCAACGGTCCCGAAGCGGTACTCGTCCACCATCGCATCGCCGATGACGAGTGCGCGCACACCGGCCATCCGCTCGATCAGGTCCGGCATGCGTCCTCCACGAGCTCCGCAATCGCGTGCAGCGCGAAGATGTGCGCCTCCTGGACTCGCGCAGTCGTGCTGCTCGGCACGCGCACCTCAAGGTCCACTGCCTCGGCCATGCCGGCGCTGCCGCACAGCCCGATCACTCGCATCCCCGCCATGTGCGCCGCCACGATCGCCTCGCTGACGTTGCGCGACTTGCCCGAGGTGCTGATGGCCACGAGCACGTCCCCGGGGCGGCCAAGCGCCGTCACTTGCCGCGCGAACACGTCCTCATAGCCGTAGTCGTTCGCGGATGCCGTGAGCACGCTTGTGTCGGCCGTAAGCGCAATCGCGGCCAGTGGCCTGCCGTCATGACGGTAGCGCACGACGAGTTCGGCGACGAAGTGCTGCGCATCCGCCGCGCTCCCGCCGTTGCCGCACACCAGCAGCTTCCCGCCGTCCTGCAGGCAGTCGATGCACTCGGCCGCCGCGTCCGCGATGTCGCGCACGGGCAGGTCTGCGAGCACCGAGCACAAGTGCCCAAGGGCATCGCGCACCGTGTCTATCGGCTTGGTTTTCTCAGTCATGCAGTCTCCAGTTTCGGCGAAACCATGCGTAGTACCCAGCGAGCCAGCCCAGCCCGAACGCCACGCACACCAGCAGGATCACCATTGCCAGCGTCAGCATGCGTTGCGCTCCGGGTGCCGCTCCGCGTCGAGCAGGAAGATGCGCTTGCCCCGGCGCTTGCCATCAACGCGCCAGATGTCCGGCCGCAGCCGCGAGCGCGACAGGCCGGTAACCTCCTCGATGCGCAGCGCCTGATACTCGGACGGCTGCGCCTTGCCCGACAGCCACCGCTTGACCTGCGTCGGGCTGATCTCCAGCGCCTCGGCCAGCGCCTTGATGTCGCCGCGCTTGCAGATCACGTCAGCGAGCGGCGAGCGGTAGGGCGCGCCCTGCACGCCCACCTCGCGATCGACCACGACGCGCTCGTAGGCTCGTTTCCTCGCGGCCATCAGTCGTCCCTCGGCCCCGTCAGCACCACCCACGCGAACATGGCGGCAAGGCCGAGGATGCCGGCGAGCCAGATCAGCGCGAGGGCGCTCATCGGTGCCGCTCCGTCCGCAGCAGCGCAATGGCCGTCTCAAGCTCGGCGATCGCGTTGACGATGCGCGGCTCGGCCCGCAGGTTGCCGCACCATCCGCGCTCGCGGCGCAGTGGGGATAGGTGATGCTCGATCGCGTCGGCCAATGCGCGGTCCTGCATGAACTCGCCATCGCGAGGCCAGCGTGGCGGCTCGTCATCGATCGCCTCGCGCGTGTTGCGGAGTTCGTGGGGATGCGTGTTGTCAGTGTCTGCCATTTTCTTTCTTCAAAATTTCTGCCTTTGCCTCATCGAGAATCAATTGAGCAGCAGTTCCAATGGCATCAATCATCCGCATGTGCATCCGTTGCTCCTTCGCTTCTCGTACGAAAAGGACTTTGGGTTCAGAATCCTCGGCATCTTCAACGCGCCGAAAAAGGGCTATCACCGCAACATCGAGAAGCACCTTGCCATTCGCGTGGTGAGTAATCGCCGCCTGAATGTCTTCGAATTCCATATCGTCCAACAGCTTTGGTGGCCGTTGGCCGTAGTCTTTGATCTCGTTGGTCATGCTGCTTCCTTCCTCCGCCAATCTCGTTTGGCCGTGCGGCGCTCGTGCCGGATGCACCTTCGCTTCATGCGCGGATGTGCAAAGCCGCGCCATCGGTGACTTGTGTTGCGACTGGTTCGGCCGTTCACACCTTGCCCTCCATCCCGATCACGCGCAGCGCGTCGGCGACTGTTTCGACGATGAACACGGGCGCGCGCCATGCGTCGTGCCACGTGACCTGATCTGGCTTCAAGCGGCGATCACGCACCGGCTTGTCCGGGTTTTTGATCTCGATCACGTAGTTGACCATCTGGTGCGCCACCAACAGGTCAGGACACCCCTTGCCAACCGCGTGCAGTGGCTGGACCGATGCGCCGACGCCACGCAACGCGGCCACGATGGCCGGCTGGTTCTCATCGATGCGGGCCGCGCGCCTCATTTCGGCTCCGCGCTGTCGGTGAATGAATTCAAGGCGGACATGAGAGTGCCCCAGCCGCGCTCCTCGCCTGCCTGACTTGATGCTGCGAGGCCGTAGTACGCTCGCGCCGCCCTGACCGCCGCCACAAGGGCGAGCACGTTGTCCATAAATTCGCTGTCTCCGGCATACGCTTTCTCGTAGGCGACCTGCCGCGCAAATTCCGCCAAGTCGATCTTCTCGTCGCTCATGCCGCCCACTCCTCCCGCTCCCACACCGGCACGGGCGGCGAGGTGGCTAGCGCGCGCAGGGCCTGGGCGTAGAGGTCGCGGGCGATGTGGCCCTCGTCCAGTGCGCTTGCGGTGCTCGTGGGCGTGATCGGTCCGTCCTCGCCGCGCAGGAGCCTCTGGCGTGCGGACAAATACTTGCGCCGAGCACGCTCGCGAATCTCCGCAGACGTGCACTCAGGGCACCTGCGACTGCGCTGCGCCGGGTGCCGCTTCGCGCGGTACTTGCCGGTCACGCGAGCATATTCGTTCGTCGGCCTGACTCGGCCGCAGCCGGTGCAGGCCATCTCCGTGGGCGGGTTGTCCCAGTCGATGCGCTCGATGGTGCTCATTGCGCTGGCCTCGTCCATCCGAAGTGCATTCCGCTCGCCCCCTGCGGCACCTCGCGCGGCCTGTTGCCCTGCGCCAGCCATGCGGCCATGTCGGCCTCAAGCTGGGCGGTCTGGTGGACGCGGCAGAGGCTTTTGGGCGTGCAGTCGCGGCAGCCGTTGGTGTGGATCGGCGTGACGGCTACAGGGCGCGTGGAGGGCTGTTCCGGGCGCGGCTGCAGCACCGGAGATGCCTTGTGGCTGCGGCGCGGCACAGGCGGCGCTGCGGCCTTGCGAATGGGCTCTACGCCGGACTGCCGCGCCCATCGGCGCACGACCTTGGAGGTGACGCCGTAGCGCCGTGCAACGGCAGGCGTGTTGAGCCTCGCGCACACGTCGGCCCAATCTGCGGGCACCGGGCCTGCGGGTCGGCCGCGCGCCCGCTGGGCACCCGATGCGTTGAGCCAGCGATAGGCCGTCGTGCGGTGGACGTTAAACGCCGCCGCGACCTGATCGCCGGTCATGTTGGCCGCGAGGCGCGCGAAGTCTGGCGGCATCACCGGCCGCGTGTCGGCAAGCCCCAGACGCTTGCGCCAGCGGGCAACGGTCGGCGCGCTCACGCCGTACAGTCCGGCCAGTGTCTCGTCGGACTTGCCCAGCGCGACCTTGACGAAACCATCGGGGATCGTGTTGCGCGCCCGCTTCGGCACAAGCCCCGCGTTGATCGCGGCCATCCTGAGCGCATACGCCTCGCGCTGCTTGGACTTCGAGCACGAACGGCAGTAGGACATGTCGCTGGCGCGCATCTGCTCGCGCTCGAAGGTGCCGTGGCAGGCGGGGCACTGGTAGCGGCCGTCGGGAAGTCTGCTCATGCCAGCGCCTCCCCATGCACCCGCTCGAACGCCTGCGCCCAGGTCTCGGCGCGCGTGGGCCGCACCTTCACGTCGGCCAGCCGGCACGCGTCGATGACGTGCCTGATCCACGCCGCGCGCTGCTCGGGTGTCGTGTCGTGGCCGAGGCGCGGGGCATCGCGGACGACCTTGCGCAGCTCGTCGATCATCGCGAGCTGGCTGTTCGCGCGGTCAAACACGGCGCGGGCGGTTGGCAGTCGAGCGTCCCCATCGGGCGTCAGTGGGAGCGAGGTCTGCGCGCTCATGCCGGCCACGCCCCCGCCAGTGCCGAGCCTAGCGCGGCGATGAAACCGATTGCCCCGGCGATGACGAGCACGAGGCGCAGTGCTGGGCCGGCTGACGGATCGTGTGCGTGGTCATCGTAGGCATGCGTGCGATACGGCGCGTACTCGATGCGCCTGCGCTCGGAGGTGATCTCGGGGTGCTCGACGGTGGGGGTGCTGGTCATTGGGGTTGGCCTCGGTAGTGGTTTGCGCCAGTTCGCGCCAGTTCGCAGGACTGGCGCAACTCGGTGGTCCTCATCGGTCGTCGTAGGGGTGCGCGTAGTGGGTCTGTGTCGGGGTCTCGAATCGGACAAACTGGCCCTCGTAGACCAGCCGCACGTCTCCGAGACGGCCCTGCCGGTTCTTGAGCACTCGCAGGGTGGCCGACTTATCGGCACTGGTCGGCTCGTATCCGCGCGGGCGGTACAGGCCCATGACCAGATCGGATTCCTGCTCGATCGCGCTGGCGTGCTGTGCGTCGTCGAGGCGCGGGATGCGGTCGTCGCCCTCGCGTGCGTCGCAGCCTCGGCCGGCTTGCGCGAGGCACAGCACGGCCACCTCGTGGGTGCGGGCGAGTTCCTTCAGGCCGGCGATGTTGCGGCCCACGGCTTCCCACTTCGCCGCGTCGGTGCCGTCGGTGCGCATGCGCTGCAGGTAGTCGACGACGACGATCTGCGTGCCGCTGCGGCGGACGTGCTTGCGGGTCTCCTGCTCGATCATGTCGAGCGACGGTGCGGGCTGGTCGATGATCGTGATGGCGGACTGCGGCAACCACTCGGCGATGCGCTGCAGGACGGGCATGTCCTCGGCGTTCAGGCCGTCGGCGCGGATGCGCTGGAGCGGGATTCGCCCGACGCTGGCGGCAATGCGTTGCAGCACGGAATCCGCGTCCTGCTCGCCCGAGAACACGAGCGCCGGCACGCATGCGTTCGTGGTGACGTTGAGCGCGAATGCGGTCTTGCCGTGGCCGGGTCTGGCCAGGACCGTCGTGAGCTCGCCCGGGCGAAGGCCGGCGAAGCGGTCGAGGTCCGGAAACCCGGTCGGGATGCTGGCGCGTGGCGGTTCGCTGACGAGGCGCATGAGGCGTTCCGCGAGGCGGTCGGGCGTGTTGATCCATCGGGCCTGCGAGTCCGCGTGCAGGTCGGCGAGGCGGGCCAGTGCGGTCGTCACGTCGCCGGTTTCGGCAAGTCGCTGGCCGACGGATTCCGCGATGCGGCGGGTGTGCGAGGCGCGGAGTGCGTCGGCGTGCGCCGTGGTGCTTGAGCGCGGAAACGTGAGGTCCGTCAGGTCCGCGATGTATTCGAACTGCTCGGCGCGGCTGGCGCGGAACGGGCCGTGTGCGGCGAGGTATCCGGCGAGCACGGTGCCGGGATCGATCGTGTCTCCGCGCTGGGCCAGGGCGAGCATGACGCCCCACATGCCGGCACGGATCGGGTCCGTGAAGTGCGCCGGCTGCAGGCCGAGCTCGTCGATGCGCTCGGGGTGCAGCAGGCATGCGCCGAGCACGAGGGATTCGGACTCATCGGCGGCGGCGATGCGGCGCGCGAGGTCAAGCGGGATGACTTCGGCGGTCATTCCGGGCCCTCCCCGAGTTTGGGCCAGACGACCTTCGGACGGTCGGGTTTGGTCTCGCGGGGTGTTCTAGACCCCCTCGATTCAGGAGAGAGAGACCCCCTGTGGGGGGGGTCTCTCTCAGACCTCGGATACTGGGTATTCCTGTTCTCTGTATCTGACTCTGTATCTTGGGCCGTCACATGGGCGTCACTGTGACGGTGCTGGTGACGTGCTTGTGACGTCACATGGGCGTCACCAGTGACGTCACTGGGGCGTTTCTTGTGACGGTCGCGCCACTGCTTCGTGCGCTCCTTCGAGGTGTCACTGGTAAACTGGCGCTCGTCCCAGTTGTGAGGCTTCAGGCCCTCGGTCGTGCGGTCGAGCAGGCCCGCGCGGATGATGGTCTCGATGTGCTTGAGCAGAGTGTTCTTCGGGGTTCGGAGGCTGAACGCCAGGTCATCGATTGACGGCAGGCAGTCGCCGTTCTCGCGGTAGGCGCAGAGAAGCATGGTCCAAGTCCAGAACTCGGGGCCGCGGCCGAGGCGATGCACCTTGGGGTTGTGCAGCACGTCGGTGTACCAGCGGAGCCACGGCTGTTTGCGGGAGCCCATCAGTGCACCGCCTCCTCATCGCCGCCGTCGGTTTCGATGACCGGCTGCGAGATGTAGCGCGAGAGCGCGTTGCGCTTGCCCTCCATCGCAGCCTTGATCGCGCGGCCGAACTGCCGCGTGGTCATCGCCTGCACTTCGGGCGAGCTCACCATCCGCGTGTCGATCCACACGAATGCGCCGCGCTGTTCGTTGCTGTTGCTCATGTGTTGTCGTTCCTGAGCTGGAATCTGAGACTGCCGATGTCCACGACCGACCCCGCCTCGATCATCGGAGCCATCGCGCGATAGACCTGCTGCGTGTCGAGCCCGGTGACGAGGCGGATCTGTGCGATGTTGAGCGTGTGTCCCTGCGCGTCCGCGAGCGCCTGCATCACCCGCTGCCCGTGCGGTGCCCGGGGGTCGGCGTGGCGTTCTTCACGGGCGCGGTAGGTCATGCCTGTGCCCCTGTGTGGCCCACCGCACTGAGTCCGCCCGCGCACGGATGGCGCTCGGGTGCGTGCGTATCGTCGGCGAGCTGCGTGGTGCAGGCGGGCGGCGTGGCGGGCGGGCAAATGGACGAGCGCATGGCCCTGCCGTCGCTCATGCTGCCTGCACCTTGCGAGGTAATCTCGGCCTTCCTCTGCGCTCGGTGCGCGGGGTTGGTGTCGGCGGGCGCGCCACGTACAGGGCCGCAAGCTTTGCGCCGACCTCCCACGATGCGGACTGAGCCTTGCCCATTCGCAACCGGGCAACCTGAGATTGATCGATGCCGATCCGCTCGGATAGCTGGGCCTGAGTCCAGCCGTAGGCGATCAGGACGGCTTCGCACATGTCGGGCAGGGGTGGGTAGTTCATGGTCGGAATGGTGCTCGCGAATTATTTGCGCGTCAAGCGCAGAAAGTAGTTGACGCCTGCCGGAGTGCGCGCATAATTCCATCCATCGCCGCCGCACGCGGCACCTACGGGAGACGGACAGATGAGCATCTCAACCCTCGCAGCAAGCAAGCCCGCATCCGCCATCCTCGGCGACAACCTCCGCGTGATGACCCGCGCATGTGAGTCGGTGCAAGGCGTCGAGTATCCCGCCGGCACGCTGTTCCGCCCGCTCTCCAGCGGCTTCAACAACATGTGGAATCGGTCCGAAGTCGTCGTGTTGATCGACGGCGCGCGAGTGTCCTTCGAGTAACCCTCCACCCCCACGCGCCCCGCGAGGGGCGCAGGAGACCGACATGATCCAGATCATCCGCCCGATCCCCCGCCACCTAGACGCCGATTACGTCCAGCGCCTTGCCGCCATGTCGCCCGAGCTCGTCCGCGCCTACCTGCACGGCGCGCGAATGGACCGCCGCGACCGCCTGCAGCGCGAAGACCGCGACCGCTTCGACGGCTACATCGAGGCCGCGCAGTTCGTGCTGTCCGAGTGCGAGCCGATCGAGGTCCGCATGCGCCGCACCGAGGCCGACCTCGAATGGGCGCGGCACCAGCTCCGCGACCACCGAAAGATCGTGGCCGACCTCGAGGCCCGCGAGCGCGAGCACGCGATGGCGCTGGACGATCTGTGCCTGATGGCGCAGCGCGCGGAGGTGGCGTCATGAAGATGTACACGCAACGAGACCTGGCCGAGATCATCGCCGCACACCGCAAGTGGATTCAGGACAAGTTCGACGGCAAGCGCGCCAACCTGAGCGGCAGCGACCTGCGCGGCAGCAATCTGCGCGGCAGCAACCTGCGCGGCAGCAACCTGAGCCACAGCGACCTGCGCGGCAGCAACCTGAGCGGCAGCGACCTGAGCCACAGCAACCTGAGCGGCAGCGACCTGCGCGGCAGCAACCTGAGCGGCAGCGACCTGAGCCACAGCAACCTGAGCGGCAGCGACCTGCGCGGCAGCAATCTGCGCGGCAGCGACCTGAGCCACAGCAACCTGAGCGGCAGCGACCTGCGCGGCAGCAATCTGCGCGGCAGCAACCTGCGCGGCAGCAAACTGAGCTGCAGCGACCTGAGCGGCGCGGAAGGCGTTGCCGTGCTTTCTGTCGGCGACCCTCGAGGCTACCGGCCCATCGCAGTGCAGACGGCCTATGGCTGGATGATTGCAAGCGGATGCCGATGGCTGTCCGTGGCCGATGCTCGCGAACACTGGTCCGCGCCTGACTATCACACTCCGTGGATCGGAGCGCGGTACGTGGCCGCCCTGGATTGGCTGGAAGCATGGTCCGTGCTGTGCGCGGAGGTGGCGGCATGAACCTCCCCTACACGATCGAGGAACGCACCAACAGCGTCCCCAACAGCAAGACGAAGACCTTCGTGGACTTCCACACCATCACGATCCGTGACGCAAAGGGGCGCACCGTCGCAACCCTTGGCGCGCTTGCCGAGTTCTCGCCCTACTCGCTGTCGCTGGCCGAGTGCCGCGAGGCCGCGAGGGCGATGGTCGAGGCGGTGAATGCGCAGGAGGTGGTGGCATGAGCGACACGAAGCACACGTCCGGCCCCTGGACCCTGCGCATCGAAGAAGGACATGCGGAATCCGGCTACCGCGAAATCTACGTCGAAGGCAGCGGCCACGACCTAGCGATCATCTACTGCGACGAGTCCGTCATGTCGTGGGCAAAAGACCGCGCCAACGCCCGCCTGATCGCCGCTGCGCCCGACCTGTACGCCGCGCTGGCCGGGTTGCTGGCAATGATCGATAGCGTGACGTTGAGGCAAGAGCGAGAACTGCGCGAGGAGTTTGTTCCGAAAGCTGTCGCCGCCCTCGCCAAAGCCAGAGGTGAGTCATGAGCCTCGGCAAACGCATCCTGCTGTTTTTGTTCCCGGCTGCCGCGCTTTCGCTGGTCGTGCTGCTCGGGCTGATGGTTTGGAGTGCGCTGCGATGAAGACGTGCGACGACTGCAGGTACGCGGAGTGGGAGCGGACGGCAGCCGGCCGGCTTCATCCGAGCAAGAACGGCAAGTGCGGCTGGGCAGTCTCGATCCCTCGCCTTCCCGAAGCGTTCGCGTGGGTTGGAGGCGACCCGATCCGCATGCTGTGCGGAGGGCAAATCAAGCGTGGACGCGAACACAAGGACCACTGCGCCTACTGGGCGCGCAAGGAGGGCAAGGCATGAGCGAGATCGTCCATTTCCCCCGCCGCCTGTACGACGCCGACGCGCTGTCGCTGTGGGCCGTCACGACCGAAAACGCAGCACTCACGCGCCGAGGCTCCATGCCGACCCTGCGCGCGAAATGCCTCGCAGACCAGATCGCCGACCTGTGCCGCGCGCTGCGGCATGAGATCGAATTCAACACCACGCCACCGAAGGGGGCTGCATGACGGTTTTCAAGATCGAAAAAAACATCCCTCCGCCACCCAAACGGGCTGGAAGGGCCCCCGTGTTTCCGTTCGCGCAACTCAAGGTCGGCGAGTCTTTCGTCGTGCCCGCCGAGCAAAGCGCAGCTGCGTCAGCGTCGGCCCATTACAACGGGAGGAAGTACGGAAGGACGTTCCAACAGAAAAGGAACCCTGACGGCTCAGTTCGTTTCTGGAGGGTGGCATGACCAACATCCACCGACTCCCGCCTGTGCCGAAGATGAAGCGCCACGGCGTGATCCGCTGCGAGATCGATGACGCCATCAGCGTGCGCGAGCTGGGCGAGGCCCTGGCGTCTCGCGGGCTGATGATGACCTGCCACGGCGGGGCGCTGAGGATTGAGCGCAGCAAGCGGAGCGAGACCAAGTGAGCGCACGCCTGATCGACATCAGCCCCGACGAGTACCACGCCGACCCGTGCGACACGCCGTCGCTGTCGTCCTCGATCGCCAAGACCATCATCACGCGCAGCGCGTTCCACGCATGGCGCGAGCACCCGAAGCTCGGCGGTGAGCGGCGCGGGCCGAGCAAGGCGATGGATGCCGGCAGCCTGATCCACTCGCTGGTGCTGGACGGCGGGACAGGCCTGCGCGTGATCGATGCCGACGACTACCGCACTACGGCAGCCAAGGACGCCCGCACGGCGGCGCAGGAACAGGGGTTTGTGCCCGTGCTGCGCAATGCCATCGACTCGATGCGCAAGGCTGCAGAGCGCATCGCCAGCCGCCTTGCCGGCCGCGACATCAACCTCGACGGCAGGAGCGGCGCGGTCATCGTGTGGGAGGAGCGGAGCCGGCACGGACCGGTGCAGTGCCGCGCGATGCTCGATCACCTGTGGCCGACGGGGCAGTATCTCGAGCTGAAGACCATCGCCACGGCCGACCAGCCGACCTGCGAGCGCCAGGCGTTCAACCTCGGCTATGACATCCAGCTCGCCGCCTACACATCGGCCGTCGAGCACCTGTTGCCGAACATGACCGGCCGCATCGACCCGCTGATCGCGTTTGCCGAGGTGGACGAGCCGAACTGCGTCAGCGTCTTCCGCATCAACGAATCCCTCGCCGAACTCGGCCGCCGTCGCTGGCGTCGAGCCGTCGAGACGTGGGCCGAGTGCCTGCACACCAACACGTGGCACGAGTACCAGCCACGCACACAGATCGGCTACCTGAGCGCGCCCGGTTGGGCCGCTAGCCGCGAACTGGACTACGAGGAATAGCACATGGCACGAGTATTCGAGGATCGCCCTGCAGTACGTGAGCGCACGCCGCTGCTGGTTGGGCTGGTGGGGCCGTCAGGTTCCGGCAAGACGTACAGTGCGCTTCGGCTTGCAACGGGGTTCCAGCGCGTCACGGGCGGCGACGTGTACGTGATCGACACCGAGGCGCGGCGGTCGCTTCACTACGCCGACTCGTTCAACTTCCGGCACCTTCCCTTTGGCGCGCCGTTCGGGTCGCTCGACTATCTGGAGGCGATCGAGCACTGCGTGCGCAAGGGCGCAGGCACGATCATCGTCGACAGCATGTCGCACGAGCACGAAGGCCCTGGCGGCGTGCTTGAGCAGCACGATGCCGAGCTGAAGCGCATGGGCGGGCAGCTGTCGAAGTCGATGCTGGCATGGGCGCGCCCGAAGGCCGACCGCCGCCGCATGATCAACGGCATCCTGCAGATGCAGTGCAACTTCATCTTTTGCTTCCGCGCGAAGGAGAAGCTGAAGGTGGTGCGCGGCGAGGAACCGAAGCCGCTGGGCTGGATGCCGATCGCAGGCGAGGAGTTCGTCTACGAGATGACCCTCAATGCGCTGTTGCTGCCCGCCAGCAACGGCCGCCCTGCGTGGCAGTCCGACATGCCCGGCGAGCGCGCGATGATGAAGCTACCGCGCCAGTTCGCGGAGGTGTTCGCGCAGTCGCCGCAACTCACCGAGGAAGTGGGCGTCGAGCTGGCGCGCTGGTCCGCAGGCGTGCAGGTCGAACAACTCGCGCCCGACCAGTTCATCGAGCGGTATGCGATCTGCCCCGATGCCGCGACCTTCCGAGCGCTGGAAGCGTGCCGTGCCGCCGCGTGGAAGGCGATGCCGCCCGCCGCGAAGCAGGAGGTCAAGTCCGCGCGCGATCGTGCCGAGGCGATCCTGCGGGCCATCGATGAAGCAACCCCGCCGACGATGGAAGGCGACGAGGGCGGGCCGGGCGTGGACGCTGCCGCATGAACTTCCGCCGCTCCACCCGCCCCGGCTACGACGGCTGGGCGCTGCAGATCGTTGGCAGCGAACGCTTGCTGCCCTGGTCGCTGTGCACGACGCGCGAGCAGTGTCGTGCGCTGCTTCGGGAGCGTGGCGGGCTGTTTGAGCGTGTTGGGGCGGAGGCGCGGCCGGTGAAGGTCAAGATCAGGATGGAGGCTTGCGATGAAAGTTGACCTAGAAGAACTGCACAAGGCTGCATGCGAGAAGATGGGCGAGTGGTGCATGGTGTCCGTGAACCCGGTTGTGCTGCTTGATCTGATTCGGGTGGCGCGCGCGGCGAAGGCGTATGTGGATTTGCCGTTTACCGGAAGGCGTTTTGATGCTCTTGCCGCCGCTCTTTCCGACATTGAGGACAGCGCGAATGGGTGACATCGCCGACATGATGCTGGAGGGCGATTTGTGCCACGGTTGCGGCGTATACCTCCCGGGCGATTCGGATGGCCTGCCTCGTTATTGCCGTGACTGCTACATACAGCAGGTCGTGCCCAGCGAGCCGAAAGAGAAGACCGACGCGCAGCGAGCACGAGCAAAGCGGAAGCGCCAGAAGTACAAGCGAAACAAGGCAGCGAAGGCACGAGGTGATGCATGACCACGAAGACAGCCGACCTGTGGCTGTCGCGCGATCCGGATGGAACCTACTGCGTGAGCGAGGCAGAGCCTATGCGGATTGACGACGCAAAGGATTGGGATTGGTGGATTGAAGGGACGTGGGAGCACCCGGACCTGATTGTCGTCCCACCCATCCGCAAAGGCACGAAGCGCCGCATCCGCGTGACGGTGGAGGTGCTGCGATGAGTGCGGACGAGCGGACGCTGGCAGAGCGTGTTCGGTATGAGATCGGGCTAGTGCAGTCTACGCCGATCAACCAGCTATCGCGTGAGGTATCGACGCTTGCGCGGCTGTTGAGCGAGCGGCAGGCCGAGATCGAGCGGCTTGAGACCGGGGCGCGCATCGATACGCAGTACAAGTCGCAGATGTGCAAGGACTTGGAGAAGTATGCCGGAGAAATCGACTCCCTCCGCCGCGACCTGGAGGCGGCGAGGGTGGATGCGGAGCGGTATCGGTGCATCGCGAACTGCATAGGGCAGTACGGATACGAATTGCGCCGGTACACGACAGGCAAGGCCAAGCGGATGTGGAAGTTCGCCCGTCCGTTCGACGACGAGTGCCATTTGCATCCGACGCTCGACGCCGCAATCGACGCAGCCCGCGCTCGCGGGGAGGAGAACGCCGATGACTGACGACGCGAGCGAGCTGCCTGCGTTGTTCGACGACTTCGACGATGCGGACATTGATCGGCTGATGAAGCGATGCCAGAACGGCGTGGGCGGCCGTCCATCCGTTGTCTACGCGCAGGCCAACGAGCTTGCCGCAGAGTGCTACGGAACCATCGGGCGACTGCGCGCCAACGGGAAAGCCTACCGCTCGCGGATGGAGGCGTTGGCGACGAGGTTGCGCGAGCGCGGCATGGCTTCGCATCGACCACACTGCGTGTTCATCATGACGGCGCATCTCGACGGCCACGGCCAATGCACCTGCGGCCTTGACGCCCTGCTCGCCGCGTGCGTGCGGGAGGAGGGGTGATGAGCTACGAGACTTTCCCAGAAAGGCTGAGAATCCGTGACACGGGCATACATGACGACATGGGCGGCGCTGGTCAGCGCATCTACACAACAGCAGGACAGGGATATACGAAAGTCGAGTACGTCCGCGCTGACCTGCTCGACGCCCTCCGCGCCGAGGTGGAGCGGCTGACGGGCCTGTACAACGGCCGAATGAGAGACCTACACGCGGCGCAGGACAGGGAGGTGGCGGCTCAATCGGAGGCGGAGCGCATCCGCACGCAGTTCGATGAAGCGATCCACCGCATTGAAGACATGCTCGAAGACGACGACGGGCAGGCGTGGAAGGAAGCAGGCAAGTTTCTGCTGCGCATCAAGGGGCACGATCATGAGTGACAACATCAAGCCCATCGGAGGCTCCTGGGGTGCTGCCGAATGTGACCGCGCCTGGCAGGAGCTCCGCGATTGGCTCGGTCCCTCGCGTGCGTGCGTGTGGACGCAGAGCGAATACGACCTGTGGGAGACGGACTGCGGCAACGCATTCCAACTCAACGACGGCGGCCCGCATGACAACGACATGGCCATCTGCTGCTACTGCGGCGGCGCGCTGGTGGAACAAGCATACGAGGACGTGAGGGACGACGATGAAGAATGACGACCTGATCCGCCGCCTGTGCGCGGCCACCCTGGTGCTGGCGTTGGCGGGGTGCATCCCTCCCATCGATCAGGAGCAGCAAGCCGAACGCAAAGTGCTGTTCGTGCGCTGCATGGAACTGGCGGCAAAGATGCCACGTCAGTCCGACGACGACGTGGCGGACATAGTCGAGGCGTGCGACAGCACTGCCCATTATCAGGCGAAGTGACATGACCAAGCACGCAGCACTGATCGCCCGCCTGTGCGAGGCGAGCGAGGGTTCCGCCGAACTGTCTCGCGAGGTTCGCGAGGCGCTGGGCGGCACGTGGAGCGCGAACGAACCCTGCCTCACCACCGACCTGTCGGCCGCGTGGGAGGAGGCGCGCAAGAAGTACAGCGAGATTGCGCTGGTGCGCAACCGCCACGGCGAGTGCAGCGCGGAACTGTGGGTTCCCGGTGGCGAGATCGGCACGCGACAGGTGGCGCTGGTCTACGGGAAGTGTGAGGAATGCGCGTTGGTTGCTGCGATCCTGGCGGCGGAGGGGGAGAGGTGAGCAGCCAGAACAACTACGTCCGCCGCTGGATGCCACGTCGCACTCCGGGCAAGGTCGCGCGAAGGGGCGGAGTCATCCCTCGGCACGCCGACACGATGATCTGGTTTCGCGTCGTTCGCGAGACTTCGCGCATCAAGCGTGCTCGGGCTATTGCACGGAAGGCGGTTGCCTTCGCGTGCAACACGGCGGACCCCCGCCCGTGATCCTCACGCGCTACGTCGGCACGTAGTCCGTGTGCGTGCCCGAGCTCGTCTGTACGAAGGTGCCAGAACAGTTGAACACGTAGACCGTCGCGCTCGAATCGGCGTCGAAACCCTCGTCGTTCCCCGTCGCCGCGCACCCGTCCATCCACGCGGTGTTGCCCTGGTTGATGACGCCATACCTCGCCACTGTCGGCGCGGTGTTGAACGTCAGCGCGGAGTGCCCGGACTCGGTTCCCAAGTCCCACGAGTAGCTGCCCGCCGTGTCGGCAATCGCCGGGCCGAGGTTGCGCGTGTAGACGCCGTTTATCCGCACGACGTAACTGTCGTGGTTGCTGCTGGCGTTCTTGTTGTTTGCCGTCGAGATCGGGTTGAGCGTCTGCGCGGTTCCGAAGGTGTCCACGTCGCCCGCGAATCGGCTGGCGAAGTTGATCTCGACGCCTCGGCAGGTGGTGGAGCTCCCGCTGGTGTAGTTCGCCCCGTCGCCCGCCATGCGGCTGGCAATGCAGTCCTGGGTGTAGCTGTAGCCGCCCTCGACAAGGATTCCCGAGCTGTAGCCGTAGCGAAACTCGCAGTCCTTCGCCCACAGTTGCGGCACGGCCTGCCCTGCCAGCTTGAGCACTGACACGTACCCGTAGAGCTTGATCCGCTCCATGTAGAGGGTTGCGGAGTACAGAAGCAGCCGGTTGGAGCCGCCGCTGTCGCCGTAGATGATGTCGATCGATGACTTCGTGGTTGTCTGCACGTTGGCCGACATGGCATCGCGCACGTACAGCGCGCGGCCGGTGATCGTCAGGGTGACGCCGACGTTCGATCCGGTGGCGGCGTTGGAGATCGTGAGCGTGGTCCCGCTGATCGCGGTGATGGTTGTATTGGCAGGGATGTCGCCCGCGCTGCTGGTGATCGACATGCCGACTGCGTAGCGGTTGGCGGTCGCGACGTTGGTGATGCTGGTGCTGGTGTTGGTGTCGCCAGTCGGCGTGGCCGAGAAGCTGGCGTTGTAGGCCCACCCGAAATTGAAGTTGGCCCCGAGGTCTGCCAGCGACGCAGCCTGCGGCATCGGGGTCGGGTCGCCGAACTCGTCCAGCAGGTCCGTCCGCAGGACGCGAATCGGCTTGTTGGTGCTCGGAATGTGGCACAAGTAGACCCCGCCCCACTCGGTCGTCAGTTGCCACGTGCGCGAGGTCGCCGTTTCACCCGAAGTGCGCAACGTGACGCCGCCATAGGGCGCGATCAGGCGCTTTGGCTTGTCGCCGTTGGTGTCCGAGTACCGGAAATCGCTGATCTCGTACTCGCCCGGCCAGACATAGATCGTGCCGCTCGTCGTCGTGCGCAGCGCCTTGGCGATCGTGAGGAACGCATCGCGCCACGTCGTGCCGCTGCCGGCATCGCTTCCGCTTGGGTGCACGTAGTAGACCGAGCTCGAGATCAGCCCCGTCGCGTAGGTGTCGAAAACGTCGCGGATGTCCTCGGCAACCTCGGCCTGCCCCGGGCCTCGGCAGCCGGTCACGGTCCAGAGGCTGGAAAACCACGAGAAATTCGCGTGCGGGACGGTGCGCTCGGACACGAGTGCAGCTCGGGCCTGATTCAGCGCGGCCGACAGCAGCAGGTCGCTTGCCTCGTTCGTCGGGCGCACTACCATGTCGTTTCGCCCCGTCAGGGCGTTGCGGGCAGTGTCGTACGCACCATCGCTGGCGTAGTCGTTGCGCGAGACGATGGCCGTCACGGTGACGCCAAGTGGCGGGATGTAGTCAACCGTGCCGTTGGGCACCGTCGCGTCGGCCGGCGTCTTCAAGATCATTTTGTGCCGGACGTTGCCATCGACCCACACGGCATTGGGCAGCCGGCCGTTGCTGTTCAGTACGATGGGGTTGGCATTGCTGGTGCCAAGCGCGCTGTCGGTGTAGGTGGTCAGCGGCGTGGTCGTGCCGGCGGTGTAGACGTAGACCTTGTAGCCGTCACCGACGAGCCCCTGGTCGCTGAAAAACTGCAGCATCGTCGTGATTGGCGACATGTAGCCGGCCATGGGTCAGGCTCCTACGGTGTGGGGGCGGAAGGCGGCTGGTCAAGGATGTCGCGCATCGTCGGCTGGCGCGGCTTCGGCGGCGGGCGCTGGGCTGCCTCGCGCAGAGGCGCGGTTGTCGCTTCGCGCACGCGCGCCGCCTCCTTGCCCGTCTCGATCATCTCCATGCCCTTGGCGATCACGCCGCGAGTGATGTTCCCGCCGACGGGCAGTGCGTTGATGACGCGCTCGGCGATCGCCATCGCGTTCGATGCGGTGTCCGACCCTGCGATGCGCCCGGACGGCGTGGTGCGCGTCAGGCGCACGGCTTCGGCCACCCGATCCAGCAGTGCGACTTCCTTGGGCGAGAACAGCGCGGCGATCTTTCCGTCGGCTCGGAGCTCGTTGTAGGCGTTCAGAAACGACGAGTTGAACTGCGACTGACCCTGCTCGCCGGGGATGTCTCGGCGGCCGATGCCGGCCTCCTTCAGCCGCT
>JACCDR012249135.1_pt1 | contig 40372 bp, 65 predicted proteins | sample 7446431 | NCBI WGS metagenome assembly JACCDR01 (sample SAMN15323443, study PRJNA562643) | freshwater metagenome | isolation source: river surface water | place: USA:Blue River Watershed | collected 2017-08-17
ATAGCCCAGAGTAGTATGATCTCAGTATCATCACTACCTTGATGTGTCCCTACGGGGTTCGTTATCTACCGGGTTGATCGAAAGGTCCTCCCGGTTTTTTTATATCGAAGTCCAGTAACAAAGGGTTCCATGTAAGGTAGCGTTGGCTCCGATTTGTAATAACGAAGGTATTCCGGCATCTTTGATTCCATAGATAGCTGCCGATGTAGATCCCGATTGTCCCCATAAAACATTATATAAGACCCCAGCAGGAAACGCTAGGTTCTCTACCCAGATTTGTCCAAGCGGGTTACGATTGAGTGCGCCGCCTATGGTTACAGGAAAGCCTGTGATGGTGATATCGCCAGATGAAGTTCCTATACCTGTCCAACTAAGCTCAAACGATGCAATCACGAGAGGCCCAATGCGTGCATAGCGGCCTGCCTGTATCGCGTAGGTAATCGTGCCTGCAACGGAGGTACTTATAGCAGGCGTCCAAGAGGTAGGCTCTACGAAGTTCTTGATCTGCACCCAGGCATTGCTGTCTACGTCGAAATGGTCGCTATCGTAGTGGGATACGCCATTGGACGCGACGGTTGACGAGGCTGCGCTGGTGCTGCGTTGGATCTCGACGGTTACGCTATTGGCTGTGGTGCTGTGCGTGCGTACGACATTGGTGCCGACTGTACCTGTGGCGACTTGTGCACCAGTGAGCTCGATGATGCCTGAGCCGTTGGGTGTTACGGGATCCGTTCCGGTGCCGGAAGCTGCGTCAACGCCTAGGGAGTCGACTGCAGCTCCGCCGCCTGTGAGCGAGACAAAGCCGTTGGCGTCGACTGTGAACTGGGCGCTGTTGAAATGCACGATGCCGGACTTGGTTGCGTCGGTACTCGCGGAAGTTGTAGCGTATTGGACTAAGACGGTGATCTCGCTAGGCCCTGTGTTAAGGGTGCTGACGGGAGTGCTCGACTGGGCAACGCCTGCGCCGAGGACTTGGATGTTGCCGTCGGCGTCAGGATCGATGAGGGTGCCAACGGAATCGGACAAGGTAAGTAAGGTACCCGTCCCAGTCATCATCTTTATCCACACGGCTTCCATGGGATCGGGGACCGTATCGAAGCGCACGAGGATCCATAGGTCCCCTTCTGCGTCTGGCGCTACGGCGTTCTTGTTACTGTTGCGCCATACGGTGAACAGCGGGTAGTTAACGTCGGTAACGCGCGGGGCTCTCGGCACATTCATCGCAGGGATTAGCGACATGTTTTCCCCCGCGTACATGAGAGGGTTCACCGTGCGAGGAGGTATGCCAAAGGTCATGTTACGATTCCTTGATTCCGTAGAGGGTAAAGGTTCCTGCGGTGATGTTACCGGAAGACATTACGAAGCGGATTGCGTTGATGGCTGTGTTGCCGTTGTTTAACCCTGCCGTGTGTCCGTTCGCGTAGGCTGCTAAGGTGGTGTCGTTCCAGGAGCTAGTGCCCTTTACGTAGGCGAAGCCGGCTGAATCGACTCCTGTGAAGAAGAGGTAACCTTGATAGAAGCCAGAACTCGATATAGGCCCAGAAAGGCGGATATCTGAGGTGCTGTTGGCGTTGCTGAAGGTTGTCCCTGTGATGGCATTGTATAGCGTTCCTGAAAGGTAGTTGGTGCTGATATAGGAAGAGCCGCCGTTTGTGGAATAGAGAAGCTGCAGGTTGGCTGTGTTCGTTGCCGGTTGCATACCTGTGATGATGACCATGTAAGATAGGTAGGTCGTGCTGATTCCTGTGAAGCTTATGTTTGCCGAGTTGGAAGCTGCTTGTGATTGTATAAGGAACAGACTCGACCCGGATCCTGCAGGTGACGACGAGGTCCAGTTGGTGCCGTCGGACTTAAGCAGGTTACCAGAGGTGCCTGCTGTTGAGGGATAGGTTGCTGTTGACCACGATGGCGCTGCGTTGGATCCTGAGCGTAAGATCTGTCCCGCAGTCGCCGTTCCTGAGAGGATTGCGCCCGCTGTCGAGGTGCTGTAGAAGATGCCGCCGTTAGAGGCTGTAAGGTTGGCGTTTGTTCCCCCGTTTGCTAAGGGAAGCTGCCCAGTTACCCCGTTGGCGAGGTTTACCTGGTTCCATGAGGGGCTATTGCTGGTACCCTGGTTGGACATATAGCGGGTGGCGTTGGTGTCTTTCGCGAGCTTCGATAGGGTGTTCGCTGCGCTCGCGTATAGGGTGTCGCCCTGCGCGTAGGTTGTCTGGTTGGTGCCGCCGTTGGTCTCCGTGATGGGTGTGCTCAAGGTGGCAGCGCTGCCTAAGCCTAGGTTACTACGCGCTGTGGTTGCGTTAGTGACGTCGCTTAGGTTGTTCGTCGTCACACAGAACTTCGTATCGGTAGACGGTCCTTCGTATGCCATTAGAATATCCTGTAGCTTGTACCGTTGAATGCAACGTTGATGCTTTCCCAATTGCCGGTGATTGTCTGCGTGGCTATGCCGTCTATCGTTACTACGCCGCCTACTGTTGTGACGGAAATGTTGTTGGCGGCTGCGTTGCCTGAGTCGTCCTTGATGACCCAGTTTTGGCCTGTCGTTGGCGCATTGGGTAGTCTTATGGTCCTTGCTCCGCCGGCAGAATCAACGAGGACCATAAAGTCGGTGGTGAGGACGTTGTATGGATACGCACCTGGGCTGGTCATCTTCAGCACTTGGAAGCCGTTGATGGTAAGGCCGCCAAAGGTAGGTGTCGATGTCGTCGCGATAGACTGCGGCAAAGAAAAGGTCACCGTGTTACCTGCCGCGGTCGTCGTAACCTGGTTAGCGGTGCCAAGCAGGTTTAGGATGTTAGCGGCTGGGGTTGCGCTGCCAACATCCGCGTCGAATGTCGTAGGCACCGATGGCGTCGATGCCGTGTTCATGTAGCTTGCATAGATCACTAGGGGCCTCCAAAGAGATAGGCTACGACAGTGCCAGTCCCTGCCGCGGCGGTGATCGTTAGCTGCGTGCCGATTGGGTAACTGGCTTGGCTGTTCAGCGCCTTGCCTTCCTGCAGCAAGCCTTCACCAACGGACAACGTAGCACCGGCAGGCAGCACGATAGCGTCTTGTCCGGTGCCGTCGTCGATCTCCACGGTGACGTCGGAAGCGTTGATGAAGCTTGCCTTGGTCGACACAATTGCCGTCGCGGAACCAAAGTTCTGTGCGAGGCCAGTGAAGGTCGAGGCGTCGATTGTCTTGACTTCGCGTTGCAAAAGCTGTCCCATGGCGCTCCTAGATTTCTCTGACGATGAAGTACGTTAACGTAGACTGGTCGCCAGTTTCCGTGGTGGTGTCTGCCTTCTTCGCGGTGATGGTAAAGCTCGCTCCGGCAGAGATGGTATAGTCGTAGGTTCCGAAGGCTGTCGACGCATTAGCTGCCGTGCGGGTAATGTAGATGCGGTCACCTGCGGCGATGTTTGTGTTCGCTACAGCAGGTGTGGTTACGCCGTTAGTGAGCGTCGTGGTGCCGATGAAGTCTGTGACGGCTCCGCCTTGGACGCGTAGCTGCTTTCCTGTGCCGTTGATGATGACGTTACCTGCCGTAGAGGTAATGTCTGTGCCCGCGGTAAGTGTGGTACCTGCAGCGATAGTCGTGGTCGCGCTAATGGTCGTGGCGGCTACAGGTCTCGGCGTGGTGCTTCCGTAGCCTGCAGCAGGGGGAGACGCGAAGTCTAAGGCGGTCGCGGACTGTGCTGTTGCCGGGGAGATGTAGCAGTCGACTGCGGTGCCTGTGGCGGCTTCCGTGGCAGTCGCTGCGCGGACGGTAGAGTTTACGCTGGTGCAGGTCTGTGGATTCGGGGGATAGCCTGCGTATCCGACGGGGTTTTGAAAGAGGCCCATATGTGCTCCTGGTTGTTATTTTGTTATATTAAATTTTTATTTTTGCGAAGTGTTTTTGTCTATACCTTCCTGTTCCATTAATGCACCCATAGCTTCAAGCATTCCCAAGAATTTGAACGGATTTGTTTGAGGCTTTGAAAGTTTTTTCATGGAATCGCGAAACTTCGGACTAGTCATAAGACGCTTCATTAAATTGTGACCGACAAGAAACAAAACAGGTTTAGGTACGCCAACTCTTCTTACTGCCCATAAAGTCAAAAGCGCCTTCGTATTCATATTCATAGATTGTGCAAAGGCATCGATTGCTCTGTTAAGCTCCACATAGGTAGGGAAGTCTTTGCTCACCATGCGATTGATAAGCTCTTTGCCGCGCTCTGTCCCGCGTTCCTTGTTCAGCAAGGTGCGCTCCTTCAGTTGTTCCGCGCGTTTTTCTGCGGTTTCCTGCAGGAGCTTCGTAGCCCGCGGCGGTTCCTTACGCTTCTGTGCCGAGCGCCGCAAGATGTCCCAGCCGAGTTCGAAGTTCTTGGTCGCGTTATCCAGCTTCGTGTCGCCAAGTTCTTTGATGGTGTCAAGCAGGTTTACATTGCGGTCGAAGCTCTGCAGGTCGCGTTCTAGGTTTTGGAAGAAGGTCACTGCATCGTCGCCGCCAAGCCTTTGAAGGTTGCGCATGTTATTACGGTCGCTTAGGAAGTTACGCAGCTGAGGCAGGCTTATCATGGAGTTCTCGCCTATGACGGAACTGGCCATGTCCGCAAGGGTCTGGCTTTCCAGGTAATTTATCATCGCTTCCCTGTTTGGGCTTCCTTGGAGCGCTTCTTCGACCAGGTTCCTCCCGCGTGGGGTTTTCCATAGCGTAAGGGTTTTCTCTGGGCGTGCTCCTGTGTCCATGGCGTCGGCAAGGTCTTCTAAGACGCCTTCACGTTTCAGGTTACGTCGAGATGGATGGAACTTGTTCTTGGCGTTGACGATGTCCCTTGCTGTCTGGCGAGCGTCTCCTGTGAGGAATCGATCGACCTCGCGGAGGGTATCTTGGGCTGCGCTGTAGGACTGGCCGTGCATCTTCTCAAGGATCTCGCGCTCGACTTGGCGCCAACGTTGGGGTGAAAGGATCCCGCTGAGGTCGGAGAGCGTGGTAGGCTGGAGCAACGAGGGATAGATCTGTTCCCCGGCTTGGGTTGTGCGGATGCCTTTTATGGAGTCTCGGCCGTATTTCTGCGCGGTTTTTTGGAAGGCTTTTTCGGCCTTTTTGTAGGCTTTACGAGCTGCGGGATGGTCAACAAGTGCTCTGTCAATGTCCTTCTTAAGGGCTTTGATAACTGGCATGATTCTGTCTGATACATCCGCTTCGATGCTTTCAAAGTTCACGATCTCGTTTAGACGGCGTTTGAGTTCTGTGGCTTTGGAGAGGTTTGTTTCCCCTGTTTGTACGGCATTTTCTAAGATACCTTCTGCATCACGTTGAAGCTGCCACCCGGCGTCTTCCAAGGCTTCTTCGAGGTGTTTAATGATCCGTTCATATCCAGCAGGTTTTGTTTTCAAGCTTTCGAGGCTTTCTATTAACTCGTATATCTTTGTACCTGTCTTAGGTGTCTCTTTTGTATAGATGGTACGCAAAAGGTCACCGGAATCGACATAGAGTTGACGATAGACCTTTTTCTCTGCTTCCAAGGCTTGCTCGACTTCGTCTCCTATGGTTCTGCCGAGGATTTCGTTGCTAGGCGCCCTTTCTGCGTGCTGGTTGATACGGCGCCGAGCTGCGGTCTCTGCCAGGGCGTCGGCTTCTTCTTCGAGGCCTGCTTGAGGCACTGTACGAGGCTCGACTTCGTAACGCACTTTAAGCCTTTCCGCAACCTGCTCAGGGGTCAAGCGTTTGGTGCTTAGATCCTCCGCGGTAAAGCTACGGTGCACTCGGCCAGGTGTAGCACCGAATGGGGAACCGCCTGGCAGATTCGAAGGCTCTTTGCGCCCTATAAGCTCGCCTGTGTCACTGATGACTTCTTCGGCGAGCGCCTTTTCCTTGGGCATCGGTTTTTGATATTGTACAGTTCTTCCAGAAACTGGAGCTGTAGATGCGGGTTGGGATTGGGGAGAAGCTTGTGGGTTTCTAATGCTTTCCCTATAGTCCCAATACTTTTTTAAATCATCCCTGGATTTTATAGCCCCAGATTCATAGTTTAATTTTGCATCTAGGAAAAATGGATCTTTTTTAAAAGCATTAATATTGATTCCTTGATCTAATGCCTTCCAAACATTATCAAAAAAACTATCGCTCATTCCTTTAGCAAAACCACCAAAAAAATTATAAAACCCATATGGATCGTCTACGGGAGATTGAGGCTTAGAAGCTGCTTGAGCTCCTTGGGTTGGTATTGCTTGCGAAGGTGAAGCTTGTGTGGCTGTTTGTTGCCGCGCAAGGTTCTGGGCTGCGCGTTCGGCTTCTGCGTCGAGGAACTCAAGCGCCAAAGTAGCAACCTTCGTTGGGCTTTGATCGGTGATTCCTGCTTGCGTTAAACGATTCGTAATGTCTCGCAGGACGTCCTTTTGACTTCTTCCTGTGTTAGTAGCAACCTCGTAGATTCTTTTGCCAAAGCGACCAAGAAGCCCCAGTCCGTTAAGCCCTGCATCAAGCATACCCCAAAGTGCTCCATGCTCCAGGACATCGTCTACACTGGCGAGTTCACCTTCCTTTGTGGATTGCGTGATGCCGCCATGTAACCCCCCAGCGATTGTTGTTCCTGTAAGACGTGCGAAAGCGCTTAGTTGGTTTTTTATATAAGGCGATTTATTGGCCAGGATAAGAAGAGGCTTTTGCGCAATGTTAATCATTCGCGAAATAGGAAGCACTGAGGCTATAGTTTCACCTACCATCGCGCCTACCATTTCATCTTCTTCAGGCTTCATCCCAGGTATCATCTCTGAAAAACCTAGTGTTAATCCCCTTGCAACGCCTTTTGGAACCCCGGCGAAGGTTTCTTTCATCACACGGGCTGTTTTTTCTTTGTAGGTTTGTTCATGGAAAGGCTTTGTTATGTCAAAATCCGCGGGCAAGAGCTCATAACCTTCAGGAAGCTCGGAATCTTCAGCGCTTTTGATTTCACCAGGCTTAAACTCGGCTATTTCGGCCAATTGTGACCAACGCCCTTTTAATGGGGCTTCTTCTTCCACGAGCTCATACCCAGGAGGCAATTCCACCTTCGATAGGTCTTTCTTCTTGCCTATACCAAGTTCCTCTAGCTCTTCCTCGGTGTATTCTTTCCCTAGATCTAATGGCTGAACTTTTTCTGGAATGCTTCCTTTCTGAACCTTTCTTTTGCGCGCGGGGTATTTAGGTTTATACTTTGGCGCTAAACGCGGAAGCTTTCCAGGTTCTTCTTCATCTTCTTTTTCTTCGTCTACTTGACTATATACCATCGTGTCCCATCGCTTTTCATTAGACGTCCATCGCCATATTTGACCGTGCGGCCTTTAAAGATTTTCGCGTTGTCTTTAACGGCTTGATCTATGTCGGGCTCTTCACCGATATCAGCATGATCTGAGTAGTAGTCGACAAATGCTTCTACGTCTTTATAGATCTCCTGTAAATCCTTCTGGTCAGGGTTTCCATCGGTTCTTTCATACAAATCAATTAATCTATCGCCCATGAATTCAAGTTGGCTAAAGATCTGCCTGAGAGCTGCGGCTTTACCTTGCGCTGCCCAGGTTGTGTCCGATCCTTTGATTTGGTATAGGTCTTTAAGGATCTCCATCTTTTTAACAGCGATAGGTCCCATTTTGTTGAAGATTTTGATGATAGGCTCTAACGCTACAGTAGATAGGCCTTCCAGCTTCTTAGCACTTTCAGCTCCCCATGCATTAGACAGGATATTAGGTACGAGCGATTGACCTCTTTCTTCGATTAATTTATCAATGCTTGAAAGGGTGTTCTTGGCCATCTTGACGCTAGGTTGTGTTGCTACAAGGTGTGCATACTCTTCGCCAGCCTTACGCTTTTTTGTCTTAGTGAATTCATCTTCATCTGGGGTTTTATTAGAGGTTTCAACTTGTTTCACTAAAAGACTGTTAAGGGTTTTATTATCCATGTTATTAGCTGCATAAGCCTTTTCGTCATCGGATAGATCTTTATAGGCATCCAATTGGTTAATTAAGGCATAGTTTTGCGCTAATTCTTTTTGCTTTTCAGCATTTTCCTTATCTACTTTTGCTTGTGCTTTTCCTTCTTCGATATCAAGCCGTCTTTTCTCCATGGCTAGTTCTTGCTGTTTAACAAGTTTTTGCTGCATGGCTTGTTTTTGTGTGTTTTCAAACTCTTGCGCGCCCATGTAGTTTTTGAGGAATTGCTGCTTTGACGCAGGGTTATAGGTGCGCGTCTGCATCAGCGTGTCCAGGATCTGACGCGGCTGTGGGTTGTCGCCAAGGTTTTGTATGGCGTTGCGTATGGCCATCTCGTCAGCGCGGCCTTGGTAGGCATTCATTGCGCCTTGGGTGAAGGATTTGCCTACCTGGCCGAACTGCCAAGGGTCTTCTTGAGGAAGGATCTGTACCATGTTAACCTGCCACTGTTGATGCGCCTTGTGCTCCGCCTTGACGCCAGTTCATTGCCTTGCTTGCTGTGCTTGTTGCAGCGCCAAAGGGATTTATGCCGGCGCCGACTGCATTGCCGAAGCCCTCTGCAGCGCCTTGCACGACGCCCTGCACGACGCCTTGTGTTCCTGGCTGGTAGACGTTTTCGAAGGTCTTCATGCCTAGCATTTGCTGTATCGCCGCCATCTTGTTCTTCGCGGCATCTTGCTGGGCTTGGTAGCGTAGCTGATCGATGTTCGATTGCATGTCCGTAGCCGCCTTAGTCTGGCCGCGACGCATGCCTGAGCCGAGGACCTGGTTGCCCGCGATGAACTTCTCCTGGATCTGCGGCAGGATATTTTCTTTGAAGTTCTTCAGCGCTGGGTCTTGTACGCCCTTTTGAAAGGCTTCTTCGTCGAAGTTAAAGAGCCCTGCAAGGTCGCCTTCGCCTTTCATGATGCCTTGGTTGATCAGGTCGATGAGCTGCTGTTGCTCCGGGCTGACTGTGCTGACTTGCTTGGTCTTGCCTTTCTTACCGAAGAGGAATTCGTTGAACTTAGGCATGGTTACTCCTTGGTATAGTAGATTGTCACGTAGCCGGAGTAGGTGCTGTAGTTGGTTCCCCCGGATGTGATGACGATGTTTGTGCCTACGCGGGCTAGCTGGATGCTGTTGGCTGCTACGGCGACGTCGATGTATGGCAGTGGGAATGTGTTGGTGCCGTTCGATATCGTCGCTTCGAAACGGATGATGTTCAAGGTTTCGCCAGGTTTTAACGCGATGCTCATGGGTATCGTGTTGGTTGTTCCGCCGCCGCCCCAAGTTACCGTAGCCAGGGTCTTCTTCCAGATAGGCTTTCCGTTGACCCAGGCGAAGGATGTCTGGCGTTCACGCGTGAAGAAGCTTAGGTCGTCAATCGTCGCGTTAACGCTGTTGGCTACCTGGATGTGCTCCGTCTGCAGCTGGTACTGGAACTGCTCGATGAAGTTCTCAGGCTTGGTTTCGTACTTCTGCCAGGAAAAGTTAGGTTGCAGCTTCATTAGTTAAAGAGTCTCCCTGCTGGTTTCATCCATAGGACCATCGCATGTATCCGCACAGGCTGGTTTAGGTCATCGGCAAAGTCATCTTCGTTCTGGTAAAGGCGTATCGTGTGTTCGCGCGCAACGCCATTGACGTAGACGCGCTTCCACACTTTGGTTTGGACAACGCTGCTCATGGAATCTGTCGGCGTAAAGGTCAGCGTCGTCTCGAAGTAGGCTCCTGCTGGGTTTCCGTCAGGGGCTTCGTATAAGGTGTCGTCCCGGTAAACCTGCACCCTGAGCCGGGTCTGTGCGTTGGAGGAAACAAACAGGTCTATGTATCCGAGACGACAGAGTTCTCCGTCTTCGATAAAGGGGTTAAAGTTCTTGCTTATGACGTCCATTAACACGGGCTGCTCGTCACCGTTTTCGTCGACTAGCGTGTTGGTGTTCCCGAGCTTATACACGACGCCGTATCGGTCACCAGCGAGGTTAAGGACTGCGTTAAAGCTTTCGTAGAATGATTCCCAGGCATAATTGGCATCTTCCCAGGGATCGAAGTTGTTTCCCCAGGTGTCTTGCGAAGTAACCTTACCGTATCCGAGGACGTTAAAAGGAAAGGTATAAACTGCATAAGTTTCGTCGAGATAGTTGAAGGATAATACGGAATCGCTTCTCGTTAGTTCGTTACTATCAGGTGTATATCTTTTGAAGCAAAGCCAACCTTCCTTGAATTCGTCAAAGCGCTCGCCATAGCACTGGGTGATACTTGGCTGTGCAATGGATATGATAGGGCCTTCTTGTAGGATACGATTGTTCAGCGTGAAGTCTGGGATGATCTCGTCGTTGCGTTTGATGTTTACCCCATCGGAAGCTGTGATGGCTGTCTTACCTACGGCGGTGAAGTAGCTGTCGTAGTTGATCGAGGAGAAGGACGCGTCGGTGCGCCAGATGCTGTTGGTAGTGTCCCAGCGAAAGGGCGAGAAGGCATCGCCTGTGTAGCGGAACACACGCTCGGAGTTGTTAAAGCGCACCACGACATCGCTGTTGATGACGCCGAAGGATATGATGGACTCCGATGTAGGCGCAAGGAGCTGCTCGTCATTGGTAAAGTCAAGAGGGTCTCCGGCAGTGCTCCAAAATATCCCATTCGGCACAGGCACGCCGCTTTCAACGGGGGCGAAGAGAAGAAGCCTCTCGCGTTGGGCAGAGACGAAGAGGCAGCGTGTGATTTCGTAGTTTAAGTCGCCAGGTCTGGAAGCAAGGCTTGTGTTTAGAAAAAACAGGAAGCGGCCATCATAATATCGTATATAGTCAACGTTATTCGTGATGAAAGCCTTAAAGGTGTAGTTAGCAACGCTGAAGAAGTCCGTAAAGTCTCCCGTAAAAACATCGCCATAGACCGCGGCCTCTGAGTTGAGTGTATCTGTCGCCGCGGGTGTCGTTGCGGCATCGAAGGTTATCGTCCAGGCTCCCGTCGCGTAGTTGATGAAACCTGTCGTCGTCAATGTTCCCGTCAAGAGACCTATGCCGTTGTCGGTTATGGTCTCGCGCAAGGCAGGAGTGTTGCTGTAAAGCCGGAAAGTGATACTGCCTGGGATAAGAGGGGCTCCGGCTATGGTTCCTGTGAAGGTTACTACTGCACCGTTAAAGGCTGGAGCGTGTGTGGCACCTTCGACCTGCAGGATGTGCCCTATCTCGGAGACGCCATTGTCTGTGCCTTCAGTGGCTGCGATGACGCCTTCTAAGGTCACGATCTTGCCCATACGGCGAGTGTTGAATATAAGGACTTCTTGATCGCCGTTTTGGGCGTAGTAAGGCTTGATGCCCATGATATCGGGATCGTAGGACCCTGGCACGGGGGCAAAGTCGTAGCTGAAGAGCACGCGATTGTACCCGCCCATGACGGCAGGCGCTGTGTTAAAGTTCAAAGTGACCAGCAGCGTGCCAAGGTCCAGCGTGCCTGTTCCCCCTGCGTTGCTTTGTAGGTTTATTACGGTGCTTGAGGCGTCGTTTTGGTAAGAAAAGACTTCACTTAATGTTCCCAGGTCATTGATCGAGGCCTCACCGCGGAAGTTTGTCGTCGTCGGGGCATGGTTCAAGGTGCCGGTGAAGGTTGTGGTGATGGCATCGGGCACAGGGGTGAGAACGATGGTTTCCCTATAAGACATGCGGGCATAGACGTCGTAGCCGGAGATCTTTTCCAGGACGCCGCGGTAGACGTGTGCGTTCTTCAGGATCTGGAAAGCCTCACGCGGAAGCAACCAAGGCTCTACGGATTCATCGAACCCTACGCGGAAGTTAGAGATAGGAAACTTCTGGAACTCTTTCATTACACGGGCCAGTAGATGTATTTAAATTGGCATTGAAAGTTAGGCGATGCTGTACCTTGGATGTTCTGCCCAGATACCGTGAATGAAACTCCTGACATACCTGGCGCTGTTATGGATATTCGGTTTATCAATACAGGAACTAAAGTGAAAACACTCACGTTCGAAACAAAGGCATAAAAAGCTCCTTGCGATGGAGAACCTGAGTTAACGGCAAAGAATCCAATGCTTTCTGCGGGTACAGTAAAGAGAGTCTGCGCGACATTGTTTAATAGGATACTTCCTGTGCCTGTGACTCCCGAGACAGGTTGCTTTAAGGTTCCGTCCCAGGAGAACATCCGTGCACCAATCGTATACATCACCTGTGCGCAACCAGTAGGAAGAGCTCCGGTAACATCGATGGTTTGGTTAGGCATCGATACAATCTGGTGTCGGCCGGGGTCTTCGGTGCCTATGATGTTACCTTGCCAGGCATGGTCGCGCTCGATGGCTTCTTCGATGTACTGGAAGTTCTGCTGAATAGGGCTCTGTGTCTGCGCAATGGTCTGGCTAGCCTGGGGCGTGTTAGGGGTGTATACGGTCATGGCGCTCCTAGAATGCTGGTACTGAACGTTGGTAAAGGTATTCTTCGTAGGTGTCCTGCATGCAGATGTCTTTGTATCTGTTGTATTCGGGCAGGATTTGGTCTATCTGGTCCATTTGGTTAAAGCGCTTAAAGATGTGTATTGCGGCACCAAGCGCGATCAACGGGCCAAGGTCGGGACGGAAAGGTACATGCGTGAGCTGCGTAAGTGCTGTCGGTATCTTAATGCCTTGCATGAGGCACTTGTACACGGCGTCAGGCACAGGGCGCACTTGGAAGACGTTGTTGTAGTAAAGCAGAGCTTGCGGCCTGTTCGGTATGTACGTCTCAGAGGTGCACATGATGTTGACATTGGCCGCAGGCGCTGTAGCGAAGGTTACTGAAGTAGCACCAGTAGTATAAGCAATGCTTCCGCTAGCAGGAGCCAGAAAACCGCCGACTCCATTATCTTGGGCAACTTGGGTCCCGTCAGTGACATATACGCTCCCTGGTAAGACAGGATAGGCAGGTATCGTGAAGGTAAAGCTAGTCGTGGCGCCATCGCCTGTTCCGACGCCGACTTTGTTTTGCTGCATCGGGTAGTCTTGGAAGAACAGATCAGGCGAGAGGTACCATGTAGCTGGCCAGCCATCGAACCAGATCGTCGGGTTTAACGTCTGGTAGTTCGAAGGCGGCGTGTACTCGGCGATGTTTGGCTGCGTAAAGAAGGTGTAGTAGGTATAGCCGAAGAAGATCTTGAGCTCCTTCGGCAGGACATACTGGTAGTAGAAGTTGATGAAGTTGGCAACCTGCTGGTCTGTCATCATCGAAGCATCAGGGCGCGCCGTAAGAGCCCTGGTTTCGTCGATGATATTTGCTAGATTCCAAACCTGTGCAGGAAACGTCATCTCTTATGCCCTCTCGCAGACGAAGTGTGTTTTATATCCGGCAACGTAAACTTCCGGGATTCCGTCGGAGTTCTTGCGGTACTTGTGGATGTCTTCGCGGCAGCCTTCGAGGTTTCGGATGACCTCTGTAGGTAGCGTGTATTCTTTGCCGTCGATAAGCTTGTATTGCTTAAAAGGACTTGTGGCAGAGTGATAGTGAAACTCAAGGGGGAAACCTGGGTCCCTTTGGTTACGGAAGATGATTCGCTCGAACTTGGGCGTCTCCTTTACCGTGACCACTTGCTCTTCCTTCATTTCGCGCGAGATGTCTTCCAGGCTCTCTTGCGCGGGTCCTATCAGGTGCTGTTCTTGCAATTGCTCTACTGGCATCTTGCGTTCTCTTCGTGCAGACATTCTTCCTCCTAGTCGTTGTTAAACATGAGACCCGGTGGCGTTCCAGGGAAACTGATGATGTCGATCTGGCCGCCAGAGTCATAGGCATTGTAGCTTCGCGTGTCACTTCGGGCTCCGTTGATTTCATAGAGCTGAAACGTCTTGGACCCGGCATCGAAATTGGTGACGATGAAGCGTTGGTAGTTGATTTGGAACATTCCGTTGACATTGTGTATCGTCACAGTTTGGCCTTCTGCGACAGACAGTGCATATTGGCGCGAGACTTCTGCAAGGGTCACCGTCGCGGGTTTGTCTTGCGTGATGTCCACGATCTCGTACACGGTCTGAAGTGGGAAACCAACTTGTGCGGTCATATGTCCAGCTGTTTTACAAGAGGGGCCGAAACCCCTCCAGTATTAGGTTATTACCATCCGGTAGGTGTTTGCAGCCAAGCTTCCCAATAGAAGACGTCTGCGTTGTTCCTAAAGAGTGAGGTACCGAGGATGATTCCTGCGCTACCTTCGTCTTGTTGGAGACCCACGGGTGTTGTGGACACTGACGAGATAAGGTTAGCCTGTCCGCCGGAGACGTAGGTACCAAATGCCGAGGTGTCGACTGGGTTGCCAAAGAGGTCTGTCATGCTGAACGTGTTTGCGTTGATGACGACGACTTTGTACCGGTTAGTATTCAGCTGCACCATGCCGACTACGCTGGAGATAGTGATGATATCGCCGGTTGTGAAGCCGTGTGTTGCGCTAGTCACTACGCCAGGGTTAGCATTGGTGATGCCTGTGATCGTACGTACAGTGGCATCCCATACTCCGCCGAGGCTAAAGGGTGTGAACCCGTTAGTCGTCAGGATGGAAGGCACTTGGTACACGCCAGTAACATCCGCATCGGTGGCTACTGTCTTGATCAAGGCATGGGCATCTTGCATTCCGGCAAACCATTGGGCTTCCGAAACAACTGTCGCTGTAGCCCAACCTGTGTAGTTAGTCAGCTTGAACGATGTCGGTTCGAAGCCTAACGTGATGGTCTGTGCTGCAGCCGTTCCTGGGGATGTAAAGGTCCCGTATCTATACTGTGCCATGTGTTACCTCCTTACAGTCTTTGTGTGGACAACAGACGTGTGATCCAATTGTCATTGAGGAGCCTGGTCGCAAAAGGATACTTGTATCCAACACTGCCTCGCTGATTTAAAGGATCGCTTGTCCCGCTGGATCCCAGAGGCTTAACGATGAATTCGGCCTCTTTGGAACCAAGCTTCACAACGCCGTAAGCTTCTTGACCCAGAACGAAGTTACTCCAAACAGGTGTCGAGGCACCGTTGTTGAAGCCGTTTGTGCTCAGGAGCCATCTCACGTTGTTTGTGGAACCCCATTCTGCCTCCAAGGCATCTTGTGGGTTCGGGTAGTTCGCTGCCGAGAGGAAGTCCGCGCAAGCTTCCAGGTCGTTCTGGATGTTAACATCCATGAATCCCCAGTACGAGCTTCTCACAGGGCTTGTCGCAAAGCGGTTTTCCCCTGGGATAGGCTTCGTCATCAGACGTGCGTTACCCAGGCGAAGGGCACGCACAGCCGTCTTGATGTCAGCTGTAGTGATCTCTGTAGGCGTGTTTCCGTTGACTCCGTTAGTGCAGTTAATGCTGGACGCTGTTGCAGCCATCATGTTCCTGATCAGGGTGTCAATGGTCAAACCGAGCTGAAGCGAAAGTACGCGTGTGGCTTCATTCAATACACGATCCTGTACTGTAAACTGAACCTGATCGGTAATTACCACGAAGTTTCCGTACCACTTGATCTGTGTGCTGAAGTCTGTCACGCTCAGAGCATCCCCTGGGGGCGTTGTTCCATCGGTGATAGGCACCGTGGCTGCTGAAAGCGTTGAATAGCGACGAAAGATCATTTGGTCGCCAGAATTGAGCGGAATCGTTCTTTTCTGCGCGAACATATCATAAATATAGTAAGGTCTAGCCAAAGTAAGTAAGAGCCTATCGAAATAGGTTCTTACCTCTGGAGGGACCTGTGTTGTTGTCGTAATTGGCATATCGAACCTTTACGGTTAGATATTCGCCAGATTCTTCGCAGCAACCTTCATAAAATCCTCATCCGACATATTGGCGTAGTAATCTGCGGCGCTCAGTGTTCCGTTTCCGCCCACAGAGGCCACGGATTGGGGCTTCTGTGCATTAGACATAGCACGCTGGGCATAGTTGTGCTGTTGAGGCACTGGCTGCGGTTGCGGCTGGCTTCCACGGGACTGTAGCTCGGCAAGAAGATACGCTGCTTCGTAAGGATTCGATGCGTTCTGGATCATCTCAGCGAACATCGGGTTTTTACTTGTTAGCTGCGGAACGTGCTGAGTGACCATGTTGTTCCAGTCGGAATGCTGAGCCTTAGTCTGTACTGCGGCCATGGAATCAAGCATCTCACGTCGGAGTGCTTCGTTTTCCTGACGCAGGTGAGTAAAGGCCTGACGTACGCCGTCGCCATCATCCCAGTCGATTCCCTCGTAAGGGTTCGACTTCTTTGCGGGCTCGGCCTGCGTAACCGGTACAGAGTGTGCTTCCGCACGTCCCCTCCAGTATTCGCTTTCCTGCTTGAACTTTGCCACTTCGTCACGTAATGCAGCGAAATTTAGTTCCTTGTCGTTTGCAGGACCGGCGACATCTTGCCTTGTAACGCCCGTATCAAGTGGATCACCGACAGATTGATCCGTGTATGAGTTGTATTGCATTGGGGTCGCTTCAGGAAACAACTCAGCACCTGGTCGCGACATATCTAGTTCATTCATTCGGTTCCTCTATGATGCAGGCGACGCATCGTTACGCCCTTGGTACCTAAGCCAGGAGAATCGAGCCTGATTTCTTGGCCGCTTTTTCAATTGTTGGTATGTAGTCTTTGCTACTTTGCGACATCTCATCTTCACTGATGGGGACGTCGTATGGGAGACAAAGATCCGGCTCTACCGTTAGTCTTTGGTCTTCGTGACACCATCTAAACACAAGGACGCCAACCATGCCTTTCGGGGGTCTTTTGGCTACGACTTCCCAACCGGCGACGACAGCGTTCTTATGCTGCGTGTGAGGCTTGGCGGCGTAGAGGATCCAGAAGTCATGCGCGAAGACTTGTGCGTACTTCTCGGCTAGCTCCTGTGCCTGTGTCCAGCAGTCCCTTGCCATGGGCTCGCGAGTCTCGCCCATCTCTTGCATGTTGGAGTTCTTGGGTAGGATAAGTGTCGTCATGTTACGCCCATGGGTAATCGCGGAATTGCGCGTGTGCCTTAGAGATCGAGGAATCGCAACCCCTCTTTCCTGCGAGGCCATACGCTTCATCCATCGCTTCGGACTTCATCTCCATGACAGCATTCCAGCTATTGGCCACAGATTCAGGTGTCGTCACAGATTGGTGACTTACCATAGGCTGGCGGCCATTGTCGTGCTCCATGGACTCGAATCCGGCTTGGTCTGCGCCGTTTCTCATGTTAAGCTCCTTGTTTTTTCTTCTTGTTCATACCTAGCTTCTTCTCTAGGCTATCTTTTGTATAGGCACCATGGGCCTGTCGCATCTTTGCTCGGACTTCGGTCAGTGCGCTACGCTTCTTCTTGTTTTTCTTTATCATCGCCCGTCTGTCCCGTATTTCGCCGTCGGTAGCAAGGTGTTCTGCCACGCCCTCGGGTTCTCGTACTCCGCTTTTCCCGGCGATACTCCTTGCCAACGCTGCCAGTATTCGTGTTGTCTCTTCTCCGCGGCGATAGCATGTTGTATTTCGGTGCCGGATTTGCTTCGGGAAGGGGATTGTCTTCCTTCCTGAGTTGAAGTCTTGCCAGCCAGCTGTTCTTGGGCCCAGACCCCAGGCAGCGGATGGAACTTTGGGTGATAGCTGTCGTACTGGCCGGGCTGAGGCTTCAGTGTGTCCAGAGGATCCCCGTTGTCTCTCATTTTTTCCCAACCTTGCGTGCCTCGCTCATGGCTATTGCTTTTGCTTGCTTAGGGTTTGTAACGACAGGCCCTTTCTTGCTGCCGGAGTGTAGCTTTCCTGCCGCGTATTCCTTCATGACCTTGCCGACTTTCTTTTCTTTCTTTCCTTTCATTGGCCCATCCCGTGATCGTTGTGTCCATTGGCGTAGATGTAGGCTTGCTCGTGCTGCTTGCGTTCGTTTTCCAACATAAGCTGCAGGTCACTAAGGGGCATTGTTGCTTCGGGCAATGTGCCTCCAAGCTTGGGCTTCTTTACCTTCTGGAAGCCTCCGTGTCCTTGAAAGAGGTTTGCGCTCATGGACGACCTGTGAACTGGATGCCGTCTGTGTAGTCAATGTGCGCGCCCTCTATCAGCTCAAACTTACGGTTCGTGCGCATGCAGTTAACCTCGTATTCGGCAAACTCTCGGCTGTGTGGCTGCATCCCGGCTACGTCAAGGTATGTGCACATGCTGGGATAAAGCTCGTCTTCAAACTGGTAATGGCTCACGGGGGGCTCCTTTCTCTTCTACGGCAGGCTGAGGTACCACGGTATCTGCGGCCTGCAGGCGTTGCTCTTCTTCTACGCTGCGGATAATGTTGAGGATTCGCTCGGCGTTGTTGATGTCCATCTCTTGGAATTCTTTGCTGGCACGAACGATGTCAAGTACGGAACGAGCGCGCTCTTCCTGTGCGGCGGCCAAGCGCTCTTCGCTGAGGGCGGCGTCGTATTTGATGCGGCTGAGACGCTCTTCGCCCAACGCAATGTCGCCGAATGCCTTTGCTTCGAGGAGCTTGTTGACGCGCTGCTTGTCTTCCTGCTCTTGTTGCTCGGCGGCTTGTTGTGCCTGCGTCTGAGCTTCGATCTTTTCCATGAACTTCTTCTGTATCGGGAATGGTGAGAGCTCCCAAAGCATTTCGTCTGGAACCTGCGCACCACCCATCTTCATCGTCCAGGCCTGTAGGAATGCTTGTTGTTTCTGTGTATCGGTCATGACAGATTCGACAATGTCAACGTCATACTCGAGGAATGTGTTGTTATAGAACTCTGGCGTCGGCTCTTGCTTGATGATACGTTCGACCTTTTGCGGCGTATAGTTTTGGATCATCTTCAGCACCTTTTTGCTTAGAAGGTACTGAGACTCACGCAGGTTATCGAAAATCGGACCCAATCCCATCATGCCGAGAGATTGTTTCATCTGGAACAGTACAGCGCTCATACGATCGGTATCGTCGACATTCATCGAAGCTACGTCTACCATGTCGGCCATGTCCTTATCGAAAGACTCCTGCAGGGCAAACAAGCTCTCAGGTATCGAAGGCGGGTCCAGTCTTTCCGCGTCGCCGAGTTCGAACCCTGGGTTGAAGAAAATGACTTTGCCTTGTCCCGTTTGGAACAATGATCTTGGGTTCGACACGGCACCGCTCTTGGCTTTCCAACCGCTGCCGATTTGTGAGTCGACGATATCGAGCAGCTTGGATTTGCGCATGTTGTATTCCTCTTGCGGATCCCGAAGAAGCCGGACCAGCGATTGTATCTTCCACTGGAACAGGTCGTAGGATGCATCAAAGAGGCAATACACAGGAACAAAGGGGTACTCGCCTATGCCCCAGGGGTCTTCGCCGCTGTACAAAAGGCGGTTCTCGACGATGATATTGAACTCGACGGTCTTGTAGTAGCCTTCGATTACTGCCAGGTTCGGGAACATACTCTGCATCATTCGTAGACGCTTCGCATCTCCTTTCCAAGGCCTTTGCTCTCCGGTGACTTTGTCTACGAGAAGCTGGCCTTTCTTATAACGCTGCTTCCAGTATTCGTTGTACGCGAGGAGCTCCTGCAGTCCCCATTGGCGGGCATAAGGCTCGTAGGTGAACTTTTCGTCGCGGTTCCCATAACCCATCGCATCGATCTCACGTTCACATCCAGGCACTAAGGACTTGATCACATCTTTGCTGAGGTATTTACGCCTGGCGATAAAGGTGCAGTCTTCCAGGTCCATGCGAGTGCTGAAAGGATCCCAGATGACGTCGTTCCAGTTATCCAAGTGGAAATTTACGCGGCCGTTTACGTAGTCCTTGCGATAGTCAATCCAAGGGCTGATCCATGCAACTCCAGAACAGAGGGCATTCAAAAAGGCCTTGGACAATACGCGGTAACCATTAGGCGCCATCGTATGTCTGAGCAGCTCCGTAAGTTGCTCTGCTGTCTGCTCGCTGCTGTTCTCGAATGGGGTGACGATTGAGGAATTGGCATGGGCTTTTTGGTATCCGCTAATCATGTTGATGATCTTGCGGATCTTGTTGAATGTAAAGGAGTTGCGCCTTTCGTTATTTAAGTATTTAAGCTGATCGAGAGACCACTGGTTGCCCAGGTAGAACCCTACATCGCGGTAAGCTTCTGCGTAATAGGTGTTTAGAAGCATATACGCGCGATTATAGTCCTGCGTGAAGTCAGAAACTACGTCGTAATCCGTGGGCATCGCTACCGGCAAGTTAAAATTTTACTTACCTGGAGTAAATGGTTTTTTTAAATTTAAGGCAATAAAAAACCGTTTTGACACTTAAGACGAAAGAATATAGATTCGTGAAATGAAAAAGGCGCCCCGAAGGACGCCTTAGATAGACAATCTCATGAGTAGATTGTACTGTCAGTTTAGGTTGAACCGGGATTATCGGCAACTTAAATGAAAAAACCCTACTCACTGCGAGATAAGTAGGGTTTAGTAGTAGGTTACTTTAGGTAGACGTAGCTTACTGCTTCTAATAATTTTCTCGCAATACTAAGAAATTATTTTAGGAGCTTTATGTCTATCATTCGCATCGATCACAATAAAGAACACCCCTTCGTTTCACTCAATAAAGAATCTCTCTGGGATAAAAATCTTTCACTTAAAGCTACCGGTTTATGGGCTCGTTGTATGTCGCGGCCAACCGATTGGGTTTTTTGCGTTGATGAATTAGCTAAAAATTGCAAAGAAGGAAAGCGTGCCATTTACTCGGCGATTAAAGAACTTATCAATGCCGGGTTTGCCATTCGCATCGATATTTCCGAAAGAGGAACCAATGGAAAGTTCTGCAAAAAAGTCACAGAATACGTTTTCATAGAATTTAAGCTAAGTCCCGAAGAAATAAAGGATTACGTAGAGAAATTCAAAAAATTTCACCGAGAATGCTATTACGGAGATGTCGGTGACGGAGATCTCCGTAACGCACCACTACTAATAAAGAATAAGACTAAGAAAGATATAACTAAGAATCCTCCTCAAGGTTCCAAAAAGAAAGCAGTCGCTTCCGCTCCTTTGGACGTCGCTGGCGCTCCGGTATCGCCTTCGCTGGCGCTCGGCTCGGAGGAGGAGGTTTTACATCAGGAATTGAAAGAGAAGGGGCTCACGAGAAAGGAGTGTGATACCATTCTGGCGAAATACTCGGTCGGCGAGGTGCGTGCAGGAGTGAAGCTGGCAGAGGGCATTAAGCCGAAAGTCAGTTACCGGGCTCTGCTCTTCGACATCTTGCGAGAGCCGAAAGCCTACCAACGCCAAGACCCGCAAAGCAATCGGCTACGCAAGGTCGAAGTGTACCAACAGGAGCTAAGGCGCACAGGCAGAGAACTCATCGCGGACTACAACGAAGGCATCGTGCCGGAAGGGAAACTTCTCGTGCTCGAACCTTACGGAAAATCATTTGCGACTCAGCAACTGTCACTTGCGAGCGATGTATTCGACAACGACATAGACGCGGCAATAAAGATCTTGCAAAATCTACCGACTTCGATGCAAAATACCGACTCAGATGACAAAAACTATGGGACCAAGGGAAGGCGCCACGATGAGTAATACCCAAGACGAATCCGCAAGCTGCACATGCACCTGGTATGGCGACCTAAAAGAACTCATGCGCGCCATCCCCAGTTTGCTTGCATTGCCCCGTACGCAGCGTCGGAGACTCCTTGATCTGGCCGAAAGTCTGACTCCGTCACAGCCAGCATGCGAAACGCGTCAGCACCATGCGAAGTGTAGTCGTGAAACGGCTTGTCACCGTACACGCGGAACTTCTCGTTGTACTGTTTGCGGTAGTTCTCAAGACACTTCAGACCATGCTCGCAGCGTTTCTCATCAAACCAGCAGCGGGAAAGTAACATCCTCACCGCTTCAATTCCTGATTCAAGCGACAGCTTGGGCGCAACTCGGAAGTTCAGACCTAAACGTCTTGCACTCTCTAGCCTCGTTTTGCCACTCGTCAACTCTCGGGCTTGAATATCATGCGGAGCTACATGCAGATCGTATATACATCCAGTTTCGCGACGAAAGTCATCCAAAATCCTTGCATAGTGAGCTAACCCTTCACCTGAATTTTCGTAGTAGTTAATCAAATGCACCTCTTTGGCAACGAACTGAGCAAACCAGATTGCGGTACTGTCACCGATACCAAGGTCCCAGTAGGTTCTGACGGGCAACGCAGGGTCATAGGTAACGCGTGCTATCTGGCCTTTCTTACGCAGGTCTTCTATCTGGCGGCCATAATAGCTACCCTCTTGGCCTCGGTTAAAGTTGCAATAAAATTCCTGCTGAATCATGTCTTCGGGCATGCCTTTGCGCCGTTCGGACTCGATTTGATCCGCCGTCAATACCCCTGTGCCTTCTACGGTGAGGACTTCGAAAAACCATTCGTCATGGTTGCGTCTAGCGATCTCAGCCAGGTCCCAGCCATGGTTCTTGCCTCGCGGGGTGTAGATGAAGGCGCACCAGCCTCCGTTGGCCGCCAAGATAGGCTTCACGAAGTCATAGGCCATCGGATCCATCAGAGACCATTCGCTGAAGACAACGCCTCGTGGGTTGGTTCCCATAATGCTGTCGTAACTGTCGGCACCGATAAGCTGGATCAGGCTCTGTCCATGGGCGCCGTTGATCCAGATCTTCATCTCAGTGTTGTTCGGGTTGCCGTCGATGACTTGCTTCGGGATGTAGTCGATCATGCGCTTGCCGTCGTTGGTCATGCCGTCCCAGATAACGCGCTTGGCTTGGGCGAAGCTAGGAAGGAAGTAGTAGTACGTCCCAGGCTCCAAGAAGGCCCTCTTGATCATGTAATTCCACATCGTCGTGTCTTTACCGCCCCGTCTATGCACAACCCAGCAGGCGTTACGCATACCACTGTCTAGGGCTCTAAGGATGGGTAACTGGTAGGGTCTAGGCGTGTACCCATAGGGTATCGTAATCTCAGGCATCGTCGTCCTCTTCTATGATGATCTCGTCGGCTTCTTCTTGGGTAAGTTCCGTGTAGCTTATCGAGGCAGAAAGGTCACGAATAAGCTCCCAGTTTTCGCGGCAAAACATCGCCAAGGACAGGATCTGCCGTGAAACGACAAGGGCGCGTATATCGGCATCCGTTAAGGCTTCTTTGGCTGCGAAGTTGCTTGAGGTATCTTGGGAGAGCTTCTGGTATTGTATGATGAATTCATGGAGCTCCTGGATGTCTTCTATGGCCTCCAGGTAGTCAAAGAAGGCTTCGGTGTTGACCTTTAGGTATCGTGTCATGTTTCCTCAAAGACACAAGGCCTACACAGAGCATAGGCCTCAATGGGAGTGTCTCCGCCAAAGGGTCGTAACCACAGAGGCAGCGATAGCAACGGAGAAACCCGTCGCAACCATTAAGGCTCTTACAGTGATTTTTGTCTAAAGATTTTTTGAATCGCTTTGATCAGGGGCTTTAGGAAGTGGCATCCAGTGCGACCAATCGGGCATATAATCGTATTCATCATGTCGCCAATCTGTAGATTGATAGTAGTTTCCCCATTTGCTTTCAACTAATCTACAGATAAAAACAGTACCTCTTTCATAGCAAAGAATAAACTCTAAATCGGGAAATTCAATCTCTCTATCAATCCATCCAAAATTCCCTTCTTTCATGGGAATCTCGGTTATATTTTGATGTCTACTTTGCTTATTCTCGTCATTTAAGCCAAGTATAGTTTCATTAACTACTCGTCCGCAGTCTTTGCAGCGAGTTTCCAGGCTCCGGCAGCCGGTTTTGTGGCAATCAGTGTTTAAGCAACCAATAAGACCATCTTTATTATCACTCATAAAGACTCATTACCCTCATATCTTCTAAAAACCATCGTCTTAGATTGTTTTTGAGGGGATTTGACATAGTCACTTGTATCTAAGTCTAGACCATACTGCCTCATGGCCTCTCTTAGGACAGGTAATACGATATCCAAGTCTTGGCATTGCTTTCTTCGAGTCTTTTTTAAACTTTTCTTCTTTGCTTTTTGTCTCGACATACCACTCCTCAAAGTCCCTATAAAAGGCATTAAACTTTTCCATGCTCTTAGGCTCATACCTAGACTTGCGTCTTGCTAGCTTCTCCACATACGCCACAATGCGCACGAAGTCATCGGCACTCCTACACCCAAACATAGGCTTGCTTAACAGCTTTGATTCAAAGAAAAATCTGATATCAGGAAGAATCACTGTGGTAGACACACAACATTTATCACTCATAAAGCCCCATCTCCTCACTAAGCTCGGTCAATTCTTTCAGTACCTGAGCTTTTTCCAGCTTATCGATGCGTTTTTCAAGTTTGTCAATCCTCTTGGACATTTCCTCGGCGTGACAGTGGCACTCTGAATAGATATCCAATCCGCAGCGGTCGCAATCACTCATCATCATCCTCTTTATCTTCTTGCAAACTTTTAAGCCTGTCAGCCAAAAGATATTGAGACATAGCAATTGTTAGGTTATTCATTCGCGCTTGGTATTGATCCGGGCGGCAAACCCTTTGAGAATCCCAATACGCTAAGTACAGATCTTCCATACCCTTTTCCATCATTTCCTCACCCATTTAGAGTCTTTTCCAAACCACCACTTTCCATCGGACGGCGCCGACCACGGATTCGTCACTTTGCGATACCAGCCTCCGTTCGCTACCTCTTCGGTGTTGCGGATCTTACGACTACACTGACGCTTCCACTTCTTCTCTTCGCCGGCTCGTACTATGCATACCTTTGCCCTAGGCGTCTTCTTCCGTGATCGTGACAACCGATACCTCCTGGCCAAAGTAAGTGTCAGCTAAAAAGTGCATGCTTCTTAGATCTCGCATTGTTTTACGCATCTTATTCATTAGTTCGCCGTCCATAAAGATTTCATCGCATTCGGTACAGAGGTAGCCTTCAAGGGTTCCTTTTAGCTCCATGTCCCCAATCGTAAACGAAAACGGCGCAGTCTTTAACTCAAGCTTAGAGTCATCGCAATAGCAACATTCCATAAATCTCCTATAAAACGAACACAGACGGTCTCGACCCGACATCTCCGGCTTACGAGGTCCGGCACTTTTCTTTAAGCTATGTGTTCAAAGGACTCGGCAGGGATCGAACCTGCGACAAGTTGGTTAACAGCCAACCGCTCTACCGCTGAGCTACGAGTCCATAGGCTTAGTCTTTGTTATAGTAATAGATCGCCATATTATAGTGGTATTCGGCATCCATAAGCCTTTCGCGGATCATGTCAGCCTGCTTGCAGCAAAAGACCCCATAGCGTGTCATCTGCACCACCAAGTCGGCAACCAAAGCACCCCAGCCGCCGAGCCATGTGGTAGCGCTAGCCTCGACGCAAGCTTGGAACAGCGCGTAGGCTATGTCACGCTTGTCGTCAGGCAGGAACACGCACATGTCTTCGGCTTCGCAAAAGGCTTCGGCAGCCTTGCGCTTGTGATACGCCACCTTGTTCTCATAGCCGCGTTCTATGCCTATCTGGGTTTCGAACGGCTTCGTCTCAGGAACCTCGTAATAGGCACTGCGCAACGTCTCAGGTTCCGCTGCCAGCAGGGCCGAGTTCTCGATGAAGCATACACAGCCGAATGTCACCGCAAAGATGGCAGCGTAGAACCATACAGGCTTCACTTTTCCTGCAAGGTAGGTATATATAGCCGCCGAGAGTGTCAATCCTGACGCGTAGATTGTGGGTACCAATATCATCATCGTTTCTCCTTATTTAATCTCTACAAAAGGCGTAGCGTTGCTCGTTACCTTGGGCAATACACCGTCCCACTTCTGCATAGCCTGCCATCGGATCAGCTCAGGCGTTACGCTTCTTGCTAGGACTTCGTTAGCCTTCGCTTCCGCCTCAGCCTGGACTATGACGCACCTCGCTTGGCCTTCAGCTTGGGCTATGCGCTTCTTTGCCTCTGCTTCGGCCTCGCGGAGCTCGTTCTCCCTCTGCTGGGCTCTTTGCATGGCTTCAATCTTGGCGTTTAGGGCTTTAATTACCGTCTCAGGAAAGTGGAATCTTCCGATGAGATAGATTCGTGAGATGTCAATTCCGATGGGTGAAAGGTCTTCCCGTACGTGTACTTCCACATCCTCGAAGAAGGTTTCTTTTCCTGAGTAAAGATCCTCGATCCTAGTTCGTGATGCAGCTTTGTTAATAGCATCCCTAACATAGTTCCTGATGAAAACATGAGTAATTTCATCCATTCCACGTCTGTACCTTTGAAATACCAGAGGTATAGATTCAGGACGCAGATGATATGTAATACCAATGTCGGCATGTACAGCCATACCTTCTGATGTCTGGAAGCTGAATCCTTCATGTTGCCCTTCCCAAGTTTCGTTTTGTTCAAAGATCGGGAACTGATACACCGTTTTCCAAGGCGCAATCCAGTGCATCCCGACGTGCAGCTCCTTCGACTCTACCCCTTTTTGGTCGCCGAGAAGGTCCACAACGACGCCGACGTAGCCAGGGTTGATCATCTTGAAGCAAAACAGCCATATTGCCAGCAAAAACACTCCAGTGCCTATAAACGGCCACGACTTGGGGTTACTCAGGCATTTCCAAAACCACCCACTTGGCTTATCTGGGCGTTCTCTATAAGGATTCGGTACACTTCCGTAGTTTGTCATTCATATCCCTCAATAATAATTCCATCATATTCATCTGACGCAAAGCAATCGCAATGGTCCAAATGCTTCGGCGGCCGCGTTAGGCACCCTGATTGGCACTCTGGATCGCTACACTTTTTTTCCAGCCATTCCCGTGTTTTTTGATCATAGAAGACGTCATGAGTTACACAATAGACGCCGATTTTATAAGGTTTGTTCATAAAACCACCCTAATAGGCGCATTAACAGGTTCATAATCCCCATTCATACGCGAACAGTTAACAAAATGCGTTCTTTTAGTCTTTTCTTCGCCGTAAGCCTCGTGAATATGCGAAAAGACGTGTAGCTTAGGCTTTATCCTCTTCACGGCCTCGTTTAAGGCATAGCTTCCACACTCTTCACGGCTTTCAATTCCTTTAATATGTCTCTCTATAGCGCTCAGATGGAATAGCGGAGGTCCATGCGTCACCAAGATGTCTGCATTCAAAGGTATCTCGTTAAACTTATCATGCAACAAGTCATCGCGCAAAGCAAAGGCCATGCAACGAGGGTTCTGTCCATGAAACACGTGTGTCCAAGGGCTTCCCCAGATGCGTAGGCCTTCGAATTCAATCCCGCTATCCTGCAGGTACTGTACCTTAGGCATCGCTTTTCTGTAGAAGTTAGGATGCGTCTGCAATACCCCGTCATGGTTCCCGGCGACAAGCACAACCTTCTTGTAGGGCTGAGCGTGTAGCCATTCCCAGGCGTCGTAATGCTGGTCTAGTGTATCGCTGTAGGTCAAGTCACCTGTAACGATAAGAAGATCCCCACCGTCAAGGGTAGGGAAGTCGCCATGCAGGCAACCAATGCAATCTATGATCATTCTTTTATCCTAAAAAGTAGGTAAAAGAAGCCTAGGAAAATTAAAGCTGTCGTCCAAGTCATCTTACTACCTTATATATGTGTTTAATCGTATCTATGGAACCGCATAGTGATCCCCGTACCTTGTTGGCACACAATCTTAGCCCTTACAGCACTCATTTCACTCAAATATTCCCTTAAAGCTTGCTCTATCGGGTCAAAGAAAGGGCTTTTACGCTTCTTTTGCTTCTTTTTATGCCTTTTGCCACCCATTAATAGGCCTTGGGTTCCTTTTCGTGTATTCGTTTCGCGTAATAGTCCTTAACAAGGGCGTTACGTAGCCGCATAAGCGTTTCCCAGCGCAAAGCATTCTCAGGGGACTCGCTATCCTCGTAATCCCCCTCGATAACCTCCGCTTCAGCCTTCCAGTGCCTAGCATGCCAAGGCTCATCCCCACGCATTAGGACGTCTTAACCTCGACTCCGACAGAGGTTACGCGCTTCATTCCGTCGAGTTGGTATACTACATGCTCTGGCTTCTTCAGTGCCTCTTGCACGAGGATAACGTCGTCGGTAAACCTCGGCAGGAAAGCGTGCTGCTCCCATTCCTCTACAGGCTTTTCAACCTTCATAACGCGCTGGGATGTAGCGACTCCATTTCCAAAAGAGTTAACTGTAATGGAATTCAGCGGCTGTGTTGGCAGTCCTTCTCCAGCAAACTTGTCTAATCGATATAAAATAAGGTACATAATCCCTCCTTTTGGGAATTTGACGCAAAAATAACTCGATTATGTACAAAAGTGAAGCAAAAAGGCTAGAAAAATCGTATTCGTGGAAGATTTACAGTGTTTTGTATTAGATATAGAAAGATATGATGTGTAAACAAAATTCTATGTATGTAAGGGTTTGTAGTATATATTGTGTTATTGATAAGGGTATGTAGAAGAGATAAATAGAGTAGTAGAAATAGATGTGAGAAGAAATGATGCGAAAACATGAACTTCAAAATTGCATAATACACTTTGTGGGATTGATTAGGATGTGTGGAGTGTATAGATGGAATTATAGAAGGAAGTGAAAGAAAGGTATTGCGAAAACTTAACGCGTTCTAGGTTAGGCGCTTTGTGAGAATTTTCTGAAAATTTCTGAAAATTTCTGAAAAATTTCTGAAAAATTTCTGGTGGGGTTATGACCGTAGCCAGAGCCTCCTGTATGGGGCAGTACCCCTATCAAGTTAAAATTTTAGGTTCATGTTGTTGTAAATTAAAGCTTTAACTTGTCTTGTTAGGAACCTGTCATTATCTATACAATGACTAAAGACCCTCTGAGCTAGGCTGTGAGTAGGTCACTACATTGACCGATACCCCGCCACCGTGTTGCACATCGATTTTTTGACGATCAGACCAGCCAAAACGGTGCGACATAGTGAACGACCAAGCTTTTGAGTTGCCAAGACAAGTGCCTGACGCTAAACCCTTTCCGATTGTTTCCCATGTCTTTTGACCCTCTCTAATTGCTGCGTCAAAATCGGCTTTAGGGCAATTTGGATATACTCCAATCAAATCAATAGCCAAGTCTAAACCCAATTCAGAACTTTCTGGCGAATATCCAGCCCTGAGGTGTTCCATAAGCTCTTTCCATTTAAGTGCCCTATAGTCAGCATCTTCCAGAGCCTCTTTAGTAGGCGCCAACCTTTTATATCCTCCTCTCTTTCTTCTATCCATTACGCGACCTCCTATCAATTCTTTCTTTTTATTTCTCACAAAAAAAGCACTCAAACCCTTGTATGCGCGTGCTTTTCGCTTCCCTCTCAATCTCGACACAACAAAAAAAACACAAAAACACTTGCTTTTTTGTAGCGACCTGATTTATAGTAGTACCATCTCAAGACGAGAAGAGCCAAGGTCACACGAGCCGGGCAAGTTATCCACAGTATAACACACAATACAAGGTAGGACAAGATGAGTAACTACGAGTTTCCGACACGAGAAGAGTTTGAGGCGATCCTAATAGCGGAGGCCAAAAGAGAGCGTAACCGGTTTGAAGACCACGAGCTTTTTACAGTAGAGGAAGCCTTCGAGGATATCGCCGGGGAATTGTACACAGGATTAAAGGCCATGGTAGAAAGTCAAAGCGCTCCTAAAGCTTTCCTGTTTTATTTGAACCTTGACAACCTCTACAAAAGACATATAGCGCAGCGCGAAGCGGAAGCGGACGAAGCGGAGGCAGAGGCTTGGGCAGTGATTGACGCACAAGTAAGATAACACGCGGGGCCTTTCGAGGCCCTTTAATCAAGGTAGGACAAGATGAGATTAGCAGATTTAAAAAGAGCGATGATTCCCGGCTCGAAATGGGAAACGATACACTACAGAGGTGGAATCAAGGGCGTGCGGACAATTGCCAAGGCCAATAGCGTAGGTGTGAAGTTTCGCAACGCTGAAGACCAAGAGAGCTACCTAGATTGGCCCAAGGCTTCGGAAATGCGCTTTGTAGATGGCTGGATCGAGTTATGGCCGGCGTGGTATGTCGAAAAAGGCGCGGAAGTGCCGTTGCTCAAGTACAAACAGGTAAACGATTAACCGGGGCTTCGGCCCCCTTAAAACAAGGTAGAAGATGAAAACCATTGAAGAATACAGCAAGGAAATAATCACGCAGCAGCAAGAAGATGGTGTCTGTGCGTACTTGGAAGAGGCGGAATCGGGTTCCGATATGTTGCCGTTTTGGCGATGGTATCGGTTTTGGTGTGCCGAAGAGGGACTCTTTGACGACACAACCAGCACACAAAGGGACGTAGAGGACGGCGCGGAATGAAGTCTTTAGCAGCGGTTAAGCGCGCAATGCAAAAGGGTACGCGTTGGGAAGCGCAAAAGTACGGCAAGCGCAAAACGCTGGTTAGAGAGATTGTGTACAGGGCGCCCAATCGAATAGGCTTCGCGAATCCCGGGGGGGTATCGTATATAGATTTTCCCCGGGCTGAAGATTGTAAGTTTCGGGACGGTTGGGTTGAGTTTTGGCGAGAGGTCGAGATTGACGGCGTGCTGCAATACGTGCCTCTTTTTAGGTATAGACAAGTAATTTGATAACAAAGGTAGATGATGATGAAAATTCCGATGAGAAACGTTAATAGCGAGCTGGTTTTTTTAGACAAGCACGAGATTTTAGAGGAGATAAACCGGGATAGGGCGATGGGTTGGATACCGTACACCGTTGCGGATTGGGCGGATGGATTGCAGTTTACAGAGTTGCGCTTTTCCTTCGCTGACTTGAAAAAGGAATGCGATTCGGGAGCGTGCATTATGAAACCCTTTATTGGAAGGAAAGAAGAAAGTTTTGCGTGTATGCGTGATGATGGAACGGTCTTTTACACTCCTTGCTATCACGAGCAATATTTGACTTGGCACCCGGAAAGTATCGAAGACGAAGAATTTAACATTGTAATTGAGCTGCCCACGATTGGCCTTTTTTTAGCGCGGAGTTGTCACCATGACTTTGCATGAGGCGATTTTCTACAGTGACGACGGAGACAGACAATACCTTGTGGACTATGACACAGGGTATTTGCCGATGCAAGGCTACGACTACGAGACATCAGAGGAGTTGGCGAAGCTTGAGGCAGCGATGGAGCGCCAAGAGCTTTCGGCTTACTACGTGATCGAGAAGAGGCGCTGCGGATTCTGCGATAGCTATTACGAGAGCGAGCAAGATAGGCAGATAATGAAGGGTATTATAGCAGCCGGGCCAAAAGAGGCGCTGGATGAATACTTAAGTTTTTACGGATAACACAAAACACACAAAACACAAGGTAGAAAGATGAACAGATTTTTAAGCATACGATGGACTATTTCGAAAGGCCAAGACACATACGGCTACAACATTTGCACGCTGACAGATGGAAACACAGGCAAGCGCTACAGGACGCTAGGCGGAGGCTATGACATGCTAGGCACCGTTTTTGGCGAATGGCTACAGGATAACTACAAAGACGCGATCATTGCGCTAGGCGATGGTAACTTAGAGGGCGACTATTGCAGCAGCTACGCAGGCTATTACGGAGCTACTAAAATGAATGGTAAGCTGTGGCTAGAGGGCGATTGTGGGCTTAGCTCGATGCAAGCGATAGCCAAGGCGATAGGGTTAGAGGTCAAAAGCTGCTACAACAACCGCAAAAGGGAAACGGAAGGCTTTTACGTCACCGAAGCCATGAAGGAGGTTGCGTAATGGAACCGACTAAGGAAATGATTACGATAAAACGCGGGTTAGAAGAAATGATAGAGCGCGTTTTTGAGCGATGGCCGGACATGCACCCAAGTAACGCGTTACAGGCTATGCTTGTTGCGGTGATGGAGGTTGGATATACGATTGACCCGGAATTTCACGACACGGTGGAGCATTGTATCAACGAAGGCAAGAACCTAGCTAGGTATCACCACACTAACCGCTGTACTTGTGGGGGTGATGATGAATGACCTTGACGATAAGCTAAAGCGACAAAGCGAGCGCCTGAACGTGACTTATTGGTTGCTTAACAAGATGGACGCGACAAACTGCGACAAGGAGGAGGTTTATAGCCTCTTCCTCGAAGCCATGGCCTATATTGCCGTGGAAAAAGGCTTAGAAGTAGGCAAGGTTAAAGCTTTGTTCGAGGAAGGGCTAAGGCTCGGTTTGGAAAGAAGCTTAGACGAGAGGGTCTTTGAATCGTTAGGGGGTAAAAATGCTTAGTGTGTTGATTTTTTTAGCTATCATTTACTTAAGTTTTGAGGTGGTGCTACCGTTGTTGGGCGTTATCGCGATTTTGTTAGAGATAGGCAAAGGTCGATGAAGTGCATAGTTAGCTTGGTGGCGTACTTGATACCTTGGGCGCTGGGAGTATTTGCGGTGATGAGCTTTTTACGTATGGTCAAGCATGAGAGGCGCAAATGACTTGGGCAAGGATCACGGAGCTACGTAAGGCGCATGAGGCAAGGGGCGGAGTGTTCTTTAAGACGCTTCGCCAATTTCGGCGCACGATACCGATTAGCTGGAACTATCGAGGGGGATACTTCTTCACGGAGGACGAGAGCCTTAAATGGCGCCGGCATGTTACCTACACGGTATGGCGCGCGCAGGAAGATGCATCGATTGCCGTTTGTGGGTATACAGGGCGCTTTAAGACGGTGAAGCAAGCTAAGGCTTACATCACCGCAATGTTAATTACGGAGGGTAAAGACATCTATGGCGAAGAAAGCACTGGGAAGGCTGGGGGTACTTTCGCGAATGCTGGAGATTCCCACGGCGTTCTTTCGGCAGGTGAACAACAAGACCTATCGGTATGACAAAGAGCACTGGATGGTTTTGACGGACAAGGAGGCTACGGAGGAAGCGCAGGCAAGAGCCGTGCATGAACTCTACACGCAGCCGATACGGCGCCTTGCCGAGCACTTCGAATGCTGCAAGGGTGACGACGAGGCAAGGCAGTACATCGCCAAGGCCATAGACGCAGCACGGCGAAGCTGGAGGGCGAACCCTAACGCTGCCATTAGGGCGCTGCTGGGTTCGGGCGTACACGCAGCCATAGAGGCGCTACTAAAGAGGCGCAGCCGAGGGTACCTTATCGCCGAGGATGGCAAAGAATGGCGCTTTGAAGGGTATTTTTTATACAAGGTAAAGGAGGACAAGAAATGAAAGGCACCGAAACGGCAACGCACTTAGACGGCTTGCCAGAGGAAACGAAACCGCGACGAAAGAGGTTGAGTGTGAAACGGGATACAAGGGTGGTACATGCACATGTTCCGGTACACTTATACGACACGCTGCTTAGGCTGTCAGCAGATACGCAGCTAAGCATTACGGCGATTATACGGCAGTATCTGGAGTATTTGCAGCGCCAACATTGGGCGAAGCGCAAGGCATTAGGTAGAGATGACGATTTAAAGGAGTTCGATTTAAATGAACCGGATTTTGACTGAGTATATTTTAGAGATAGGGCTTACTTTATCCGATAAGACCATCCAAAATAATAAGTACCAAATGAGGAAATTTATTGAATGGATGAATAAAAACGGTCTTGATAAGCTCACCGCGGTTAAGAGAAAGCATATAGTACAGTATTTACGGGACATTAAAGGCGACTATACGCAGGATTCTTTAAGTATGTATCAACTAGCTATTAGCAGGTTTTTTAAGTGGGCGCTCAAGACTAAGAAAATCACTGAAAACCCTTGCGAGGATCTCGAGGTCATTAAAAGGGAGCATACCCGCAAGAGCGTTTGTTCTCACGCTGACGTTATCAAGGTGATAGAGAGCATTAAACCCTACGACTTCGCAAGCGCACGGGATCGAGCTATAGCGGAGCTTTTTTATTCAAGTGGCCCGAGGGTTTCGGAATTGATAGAGTTGCAGCTAAGCGATTTTCTGGGCGAATCTATACGCATTGAAAGTGGCAAGGGTGCTAAGACGCGAACAATACCGGTAAACGCAGCCGCGCGCAAGGCTATAGAGGAATGGATTCATGGATGGAGGGGTACTGACGAGGGGTATCTTTTCGTCACTACAAGGCACTATAAGGGATTGCGCAGGAGTGAGGTTTCCAAGAACTTACGCTTGAAAGGTGAAGTCTTAGGCGTGAAAGGGCTTACGCCGCACGCTATGAGGCACGCTTTTGCAACGCATATGCTGGACGCCGGCGCTGACTTGCGGTTGATACAAGAGGTATTAGGGCATTCGTCGATAACGTCAACGCAAAGGTATACGCAGGTTACCGCGGCGGAAATGCAAAGCCGATTTAAAACGTTTCACCCAAGAGGATAGGATGCAAACAATAAGAAAGGTTTACAATAGGCTCACTTACGAGGAGAGGATAAAGATTGAGGAAGGCTTAAACCGCTATCAGAGCATTCATACTATAGCAGCGCAAATAAACCGTTCGGTCAATGCTATTTATTTAGAGGTGCAAAAGTTTTCACTTAATGGCATTTACAGCGCAAAAAGGGCGCATCTTATTGCAAGATTGATACCCAAAAAGGGGAAATTAAAGGAATCTTACCAAGAGAGAATTAAGGAATTGCGTAACATGCCCGTGGATCTTTTACCTGATCCTTTAAAGATGGAAAAGGATGAGCCGGATATGTTCCCAGAACACGATAAAGAAGAAAGTGATGAAAAACAAGAGTTCATGAGCAGAAAAGAATTAATTAATTACTTCTGGCGTTTAAACAACAGAATTAAGGTTTTAGAGGAAATAGTTAAAAAGCTACAAAACAATAAACAAAACGAGGAAATATGATTAAATCCACAACCAATTATGAAATGTTCAAATTCCGTACAGATAACCGCGATGGCGGGGTTAAACGGTCACATGTGGAGCATATTAAGGAGCTTATTAAAGCGAACAACTTGCTTCATTTAAGGCCGATTGTCGTAGATAAAAACATGGATGTATACGATGGACAGCACCGTCTAGTTGCCGCTAGGGAGTTGCAGGTTCCTATTTACTACACTATAGAAGAGAGGTTGGTTCCTAAGGATATCATCCACATGAACACAAATAAACAATGGCGTTTAGGTGATTTCATGAACTTTTATGTGTCTAACCATTACCCGGAATACATCAAGTTTGACAAGTTCATTAAAAAGGAAGGGTTGCAACTTAGAGTAGCCTTTGCTCTTTTGAAAGGTAGAACTGATGACAGCCGCAAAGATTTTCAGCAAGGCAACTTCGTGATGCCTGACGTTGAGGAGTCAAGCGTATACTCTACCTGTAAGGATATCGTTGCGTTTTTAACGATGCATTTGCCGCATATGAGGCCTTGCACATCCGGGCCGAAGTTTTGGAAACCGCTTATTGCTTTGGTTAACGCCGATAATTTCGATTATTCCCATTTCATCAAGAACCTCGAGAAGCATATTCATAAGATAGGCCCTAGAGTTTCGGAAAAGGATTATCTAAAGATGTTCGAGGCGTTGCACAATTACCGCGCAGTCAAAAAGGTTCGTTTAATTGATGAGGACGTTTTAGAGTAACTCGTGCTTTTCAATCCATAGGTCATAAAAATCGGTGTGCATCAAATACTTACAGCAATAGGCCTTAGCCTTTGCGTAGTCGGTGCACACTGAGAGGACTTGATCGTGTTCGTTTATGTCTACGCCTAGGATGACGTAGATAAATGTAGGCTCTTCCTTAGCAGCAATTGCCATGTGTCTTTTCCCCGTTTTTTCTTGCGATGTGTTCCAGCATTAAACCTTGAAAGATATTTCCGTTAATTACAATGCCATCTAAAGCTTCCCGCGCAACCTTTTTTTCCTCTAGGGACATTGGCCACCCGTCGATAGATTCCCGGGCTAGGTTCATTACTTCCGTCATCAGGCCAATGTAGTGATAGGCCCTGACTTCATCCTTCTTTATGAACTGAGAATACATGTTTCCCCTCTTGTGATTCTTCGATAGTCTTATGCGCAAGCTCTGTCAGCTCCCGCAGGGTATAGCCGCGCCATTCGAGTTGCCTTACGTAGACGCAATAGGAGCCTTTCCCTTGCGTGTTCTCTTTGACGCGTATGATGGTGCTCACCTGGCAATCATCGTCGAACAGAATGCCCTTGGCGGCGTCATTAAAGAGCTTCTCGCAATTGTCGCCATCGGGTTTCTGGTAATGCGGCCAGCCGGGTAGGTCTAGGCACATTCGCCGGTACTTCACGGGAGTCGGCAAAAGGAGCCTAAGCACCATCAGCACGGGGCCTTTTAGCGGCTCCTTTGCGTACTGGTCGCGTAGGTATGTCTTTAACGGGCTCATCCTTTTTGCGCTCGGATTGTAAAAGCCTGACTTGCCCTTTCTCGGTGGTGCCTTGGGTGTCGGACGCAAAGGGATCGAGATGAAAATGCTTGATGAATTCATTATAGTACACAATCTTGAATGCGGTTCTCGGATGGGCACTGTAAACCTTTATGGCGTACACGTTGACTATTTGGCGATAGCTTTCTATAAGCGAAACCTTAAGCGTTTGCAACAAGGCCAGCATGTAGTCCATGAGTTCCTCTCCAAGGGTGGCTACGATCGTTTCCGATTCGAGTTGCTCCTCGGTGAAGTCGTGACCAAAAGGCGGCGCTACGTAAAACTTGGCGCAGATAACGACAGGGTCTTCCGTGTAAAACGCTGGCATCATCGCAGAGACAAAGCCGCGGAAACGGTGATGCCTGCTTGCGTGCTGCGCATTGGATTCGTAGATGTCTACAGCATGATTGCACGAGTACAGGTGCGGCTCGCCGGGCAATTCCAGGGTGGCAAGCTTCGCCTCTGGGTTTGCGCGGAAGTAACGCCGGCGCTCGTGCATCATGGGCTTGTTGATCTTACGGATCTTCTGCGGCTTCCGGGCGTTCCCATTCTTCTGCGGTGACGACCATTTGCGCAATGATCTCAGCGGTTCTTTCGGCAATTTCACGTAGCACCTGTTCCTCTGCGAGTTGCTGCGTTTGCTCCATGAGAGTCATCCATGAGTCAAAGATGTTGTCATTGCCATACAAAGGGTGACTGGCGCGCAGGAGAATTCGCTTCCCCGTTGGCGGCGTTACCTTGTGCCGGCCGCGCTTGACCTTGGGCTTCTTTGCCATTGACGACTCCTTTGAGGCTTTCCAGCACTGCTTCCTTTAATTCATTTGCGTAGTCCTTGTTTACGTAGGAGACAATCGGTATCCATTCGGACTTTTCCCCGCGCTTGATCTCCTTAGAAGGAAACGAAAACCAACGTTGACCATCTTTGTCGAAGTATTTGCAATCAAGGATTTTTTGGCCAAGCGGATAAATTACGATGGTAAAGGTTCCTTTCAGTGTTCCCGGCGTGTTCTTTGCGAAGTAATTGACGACTTCTACTTCTTCGCCGGTGCTTTTAATGGGTGCTTTCATGGGTTCCTCCTATTCTAGGTAACCGTCCCAGGGTTGATAATAAAGATTCGCAGAGCCTTCGACGCCAAACATCCGGTTCTTTGCGACGGTGACACGAAGCTCTGTAGGTGGCGCTTTCTTGTCGCTGCGTGAGGTTCTATGCAGGATAAGGATGTTGTCGGCATATTGCTTGATCGATGACGAGCCTTTTATGCTATGCAAGCCTACATCGTCAGCGCCGGAACCTTGTCGAGGGTGGCAGATAAGCAGGAAGTGCATACGCAAGGAAAAGGCAAGCTCGTGTAGGCGCTTTATGGTCGCGTCGATGGCTTCGTGTAGCTTTTCGCGGTTGAAGTTGACGAGGTAGTCAAGGTGGTCGAGCATGACGCACTTAACGCCTAACGACTCGGCGCGCACCAGGTTTTCGGTGAGGGTGTCTATGGTGCTGCCGATGGTGTCTTGGTTGATGTAGATAGCATGCGACTGCGCCCAGGCATCGAACGCAACATTGTCGTCCTCGGAAAAGTCTATAAGCTTCATAGGACGACGTATTGCGACAGAGGCGATTTTGCGTAGGGTCACTTCAGGGCGCATCTCCCAGGAATTGACCCATACGGGAACGCCTTGCTCGGCGACGTTGATGAGAAGCTGGGTAGCGAACGTGGTCTTGCCGGCACCCGTGTCCGCGGTGATGACGGTGACTTCGCCGGCCCGGATGCCTTGCAGGTAGCGATCGAGACAGCGCCAGCCGGTACTGTACCCTTTGTCGATAGCGGCTCGGTATTCACGCGGTAAGTCAGGGAGCCGCGTTATGGCAGGCGCACGGACGCGGTCTAGGTGCGTGCACCAGAGCGATTGTTCCGTTGTAGCAGGTGCTCGCACTGTGTCCAAAGGTCCTCCAGGTAGGCGTCGATTAATTCGTTCGGTGCTGTGGCGGCTGGCACGTGTCCCTTTGTGGGCGTTCGTTGTAGCCAGCCTTGGATGAAGCGCATCGTTCCTCTGCGCTCAGGGTGTCGCATAAGCCATTGGCGCATCCGCTCGAACTCAACGTCTAGGTTAATATGCGGAAACTGACGAAGGAGTTCATCGCGATGCTTGGAAGAGAGGCCTATGAACGATTGGGTAGTCTGATCAAACACGACTTTGCTCATGCGATTACCATTTAGCGCGCTTCGCAATACGGAAGGCTTCACGCATGCGATGCCCTTCCCGGAAGGTGAACAGGCAGGCATAGCGGACGAGGGTGCTCATGGAAATAGGACGTCGCAATGCCTCGCTTTCGCGCACGGCTTGCTCCTGCAGCATATGGTATACGTCGGCAGGTATGGTTATCGTCAATGGGTAACTCTTGCGTTCCATAGGCTTTGTTGATATGTTGAGTTAAAAATTGAAGTTACCATGAAAAACGCATATAAGGAAACTTATTTGGAAATTTGGCAGGGAATCAAGCCTTTTTTGGTGCGCTTAGTCAGGTTTTGCGCGCTTTTCTTGGTTTCTTTGCTGGTCTTACTTTACCTGTCTATCTTCGTAATCCGCTACTATGTGATGTACTATGGCGCTACCGCGAGTAACTGAGGTGCTGCAGCCTTTCAGCGGCTTCAAACACGTCCCGAAACAGATTCTTGAGAATGCCGCGGCAAGGGGGACTACGGTACACGCTCTTTGCGCCGCCATGGCCAAGGGCTCGTGGATGCCAGAGTCTATGATCGAGCCCGAAGTGCTGGGCTACGTCAAAAGCTTCCGCGAATGGGCAGAGGCCAAGGTCAAGGAGTTTGTGCTGATCGAAGAACGGTACAACGACGAAGGCCTGGGCTACACTGGGCAGCTAGATTATGTCATCAAGGATCACGATAACAGGCTATGGCTGGTCGACTTAAAGACAAGCGCGAAGCACCAACCTACCTATCCGGTGCAAATGGCCGCGTATTGGCATCTGCTTTGGACGCATGACATCGTTGTCCATGGGGCGCTGCTTGTGTACCTAGACAGGGAAGGAGCGATGCCGGAGGAGTACGTGATGGAAGACTTCGTTGACGAATGGATCACGTTCGACGCGGCGCTGAAGTGTTACCATTATTTTAACAGGGGGAAACGTGAGCGAAACAAAGAACATATACCAGAGACTGATCGCGATAATGAGTGAACTGAGCTACGTCGCCAAGGAAGACAAGCGCGTCAATGGCCAGTATCGTTTCGTATCGCATGACGCGGTTGCTGCGAAGGTGCATCCGCTGCTGGTGAAGCATGGGGTGGCGGTGATCCCTAGCGTGGAGGAGATGACGCAGGACGGTAACCGGACTACGGCGAAGGTCAAGATCTGGTTCGTTAACGTCGACAACCCAGGCGAAGGGTTCCATACGTTTCACTGGGGCTATGGCGTTGACCAAGGCGATAAAGGCCCCGGTAAGGCGGTATCGTATGCGTACAAGTACGCCCTGCTGAAGACGCTTTGCCTGGAGACGGGAGACGACCCGGATGTCGATGCCAAAGCCGAGTACAGCCCGGTAAAGTGCATGGAATTCGACGGGCTGTTGCCTTATATGGATGACAAGCAGCGTAAGAAGCTAGACGATTACCTGGCAAGCTGCGCCAAGGCAATGGACAGACACGTCGAAGATGTCAAAAGGGAAGCGTGTAAGAGAATCGACGAGTTCCTTACGGCGTTTAATAAGTGGAAGCCAAAGAAAGGAGAGGTATCATGAGGTTAGTCTGTGTTGCTGCTATGGTTGTTCTTACGGGGTGTAGCTGGGTTAATGCGAAGCTTGGTCTCGCGGATGACAATCTCGGGGAGGAAACCGTAGAGGCTTTGATCCAGGTAAAGACGGGTGTCGATATTGACTTGACGCCGAATAGCCCAGAGTAGTATGATCTCAGTATCATCACTACCTTGATGTGTCCCTACGGGGTTCGTTATCTACCGGGTTGATCGAAAGGTCCTCCCGGTTTTTTTATATCGCGGCAAAGTACGATATCGTGCCGTGAATGGTAACGTTTGCGGCGATTTGAACGAAGGAAGCGATGCCGCCGTCTTTGACGCTGTAGAGCCGCCCTTCTGTGGTGCTTCCGCTTCCCCAGAACACAAGATAATCAGTGCTCGCTGGAAATGCAAGGTTCTCAGTCAGCACAGTTCCCAATGGGTTCCTATTAAGCGTCCCCCCTTCGAATCCTACAGGAAACCCGCCTATAATCAAATCCCCTGTCGCAGTCCCTATGCCCGTCCACGTAAGCTCAAACGATGCAATCACGAGAGGCCCAATGCGTGCATAGCG
>JACCDR012282323.1_pt1 | contig 40364 bp, 50 predicted proteins | sample 7446431 | NCBI WGS metagenome assembly JACCDR01 (sample SAMN15323443, study PRJNA562643) | freshwater metagenome | isolation source: river surface water | place: USA:Blue River Watershed | collected 2017-08-17
GCGCGCCGCTTCCGCTTGCTGCCTTCCAGCGACCACTGTCGATCGTCATCCGGCAGGCCATGCCGCAGCGCGTTGCCGGCGTGATCGAGGATCAGCGCCTCGGACTTCCCCGGAGCCGGCCGCAGAGCTCGCCCGACCTGCTGCAGGTACAGCGACAGCGACTGCGTCGGCCGCAGCAGGATGGCGACCTCGATGCCGGGAATATCGACACCCTCGCCAAACAGTTCGACGTTCGACAGGATGGTCGTCTGCCCGGACTCGAACCGCCGCAGCGCGGCGTCACGTTCGCGCGGATCGGTCTCGCCATCGACATGCTCGGCCGCGAAGCCCGCCGCACGGAACTGCGCAACGACGTGCTGGCTGTGTTCCACCGACGTGCAGAAAACGACGGCACGCTTGCCAGCCGCCAGCTTGCGGTACTCAGCGACAGCGCTGCCGGTGATCGTCGGCTTGTCCATCGCCGCCGCAACCTCGGAGCGAACGAAGTCTCCCATGCGCGTATGCACGGCGCCCAGGTCCGGCCGGCTCGGTGCAAACAGGCGGTACCGCGCGAGGAACCCGTTATCGATCAGCCAGGACACGGACGGCCCGAGGACGATGTTCCGGAACCACTGGTGCAAGCCGGTACCGTCCAGCCGCTCCGGCGTCGCCGACAGCCCGATGTGGATCGCGTCCGGGTAGGCTTCGTGGATCTTCGCCCAGGATGCCGCCGCAACGTGGTGGCACTCGTCCCACACGATCAGCTTCGGCCGGCGCATCTTGTGGTGCCGGTTCGCCAGCGTCTGCACCGAGCAGATCTGCACAAGCTGACGGCCATCGCCAGCAAAACCAGACGCGACGATGCCGTGACTGATCCCGGTCGCATGGAACGTCCGCGCCGACTGCCGGATCAGTTCGCGCCGATGCACGACGAACCACGACGTCAGACCGCGCGCCGCCGACGTGCCGAGCATGTGCGCGCAGAGCGCTGTCTTGCCAGCGCCGGTCGGAGCCTGCAGAAGAATCGACGTCTCGCCGGCTCGAATCAGTTCGCGCGCCTGGGCGATGATGTCGGATTGGTATTGGCGGAGATGGAAGGTCACGATGCGTAGCTTGCCTTCGCCATGTGGCAGAAGATCGAGCATTCGATATCCGGCTCGTCTTTGTGATTTCCGCGAGAGGGATCAAGCTCATCAAGGAATACTCTCGTGCCATCACGCTCGGCATTCACCGACACATCAAGCTCGCGCTCGACAGCGGCCATCCGCGCGAACACATCAGGGAAGTCGCGCCGGATTTTATTCCAGTAGCCCATGCCGCCCTTGACGCAGCCAATGCAGTTGTTGTTCAGGTACCCCAAGCGATACATCGCTGGAATCTCGATGCCGGCATCTTGAATCATCGCCAGACAATCGGACTTCGAAACGCCTCGCTCGACTAGTGGAGCGCGCCCAGCCATGTGCGAGTTGCGCTCGAAGAAATCCTCTGCTCGCTGATCTTCTTCGGCAGTGAAGCCGAACACCTGGATGTCGCCTTCTTCCTCGAACATGAGGCGGACGCCGCGTTTCAGCAAGCGCGTGCATGCAGCGCCAGTAGGTCCGACAAGATATCGAGTTCGAAGGAACACCTCGTAGATGCTTGCTCCGTACTTCTCGTCACGCAGGACGGTGATCGGATGACCAAACCACAGCTCGCAGTCACGCAGGAACCGGCGGTTATCCGGATGTTCCTCGGCGACTTCTGTGTATGCGATAACCAGAGGAAGCCTGCCGGCGTTCTCAGCAATGGCGAGCTTCGTGGCCACGGCACTGGCGGCACCGCAGGAAAACCAGCAGACTATCCTTTTTTCCATTCCGCCTTCACCTTCGCCTCGACCTGATTGGCGAACTCGTCGCCGTAGAGCGTCTTCCAATGCCGCAGGCAGGCCATCCGGTACTCGCGCGTCTTGGACTGCAGAACGAACCTCACCGCCTCATCCAGCGTCGGCTTGCCTGCGACAGCCTGCCGCATCCCGCCGTCAGGCAGACTCATGGATTAAATCTGCAGCGATCAGATCAACCCCACGTTCGCGGGCGATCCGTAAAATCCTGGACTGATGGATCGACGGCACGCGCCCACCCAGGCCGCGCTTCTCCGGCGGCATGCGCCAGCGTGAGACTGACGACGAATTCAACCCGAGCGCCCGAGCCGTAGCCCGGACGCCGCCGAGCTTGGCAATTACCTTGTCCGCAGGAGTATCCATGCCTGCCCCCAATGAGATAAAAACACCACCGATGATACATAAGCAACACGCGGAACGCAACCCCTCCGGCCTTGACATGGTGCGATTACCTCACCAGAGTCCGAAGGATGACCATCAACACCAAGTGGTTCCGCGACCGCATGAGCGACGCCGGAATGTCGCAGCGCCAGCTATCGAAGAAGCTCGGCCTCGACCAGTCCGCCATCAGCCTCACGTTCTCCGGTAAGCGCCGCATGCGGTTCGACGAGGCGGCAGAAATCGCCAGGCTGCTGGGGCTTCCAGTTGCGGAAGTCCTGGAAAACGCCGGCGTCCCGATCGACCAGGGCAAGCAGACGATCCCGGTCATGGGGTACATGGACGGCCACGGCGAGATCCACTGCCTGCACGTCACGAAGGCCGAGCAGGTCGTCCCGCCACAAGCGATGCCAGAAGGCTCCGCCGCGATCCTCTGCAGGACCGCCGGCAGCCCGCTGGAGTACATGGACGGCTGGATGATCTACAAAGAGAAGCCCAGGACGGAGCCGCCGATCGGGCAGTTCTGCATCGTGAAGGTGAAAGGCGGCATCCGCACGCTTGGCACCATCCGCCGCGGATACCGGAAAGGCCGCTGGAACATCATCGGCCCGGCGATCAACGCCGACGACGCCGACCTGGAATGGGCATCGCCCATCGTGGCGATCCGAACCTGATCCCATCGGATCGGAAAATATTTTACGTGATCGCTTGACAACGTCGGTCCCGGTGCGATAATCACATCACCGTTGCACATATCGCAGCGGCAACGCACCGGGAGAAACCATGCAGTACGAATACGAAACCCTGAAGAACAACGCCAAGGTCTACCTGCACGAATACCGGCGCAGCGGCCTGGCCTTCTACCTCAACCACGCCATCAACCAGACGCGCCTCGCGCTGATGCTGGCACGCCGCCGCGGAGCCTGAACCACCATGAACATCATCGAACGCCTCCCCGCCGCCGACTACCACGCGCACCCAGCCGTCTCGAAGTCGGTCCTCGACAAGATCGCCAAGTCTCCGCTGCACGCCCGCGCCTACCTCGACGGCGAGCGCGACGAGCCGACGCCGGCGATGAACTTCGGCACGGCGCTGCACGCCTGCGCGCTGGAGCCGGAACTGTTCAACGACACCTACGCCGTGTTCGAAGGCGATCGCCGCACCAAGGACGGCAAAGCCCGCTACGAAGCGATCCAGGCGAGCGGAGCGACGATCATCAGCGCTGCCGACTTCGATGCGATTACAGCAATGGTGGAGCAGATTCGCCATCACCCGGTCGCCGCGGCCCTACTGCAAGACGGCATCGCCGAGGCCAGCGTGTTCTGGAAGCACCCGCCAACCGGCCTGGAGTGCAAGTGCCGCCCGGACTGGTGGAACCGCGAAGCCGGCATGGTGGTGGACCTCAAGACCACCGAGGACGCCAGCCCGGCAGGGTTCGCCCGCAGCGTCGCCGCCTACCGCTACCACGTCCAGGCCGCGCACTACAGCATCGGCACCAAGGCCAGCCGGTTCGTGTTCATCGCCATCGAGAAGAAAGCCCCCTACGCGGTCGCAGTCTACGAACTCGACAACGAGGCGATGGCGCTCGGCCACAAGCTCCGCGACCGCGACCTCGAAGTGTTCTCAAGCTGCCAGGAATTCAACGCCTGGCCGGGATACCCCGCCGAGATCCAGACCATCACCATGCCCAAGTGGGCGCAACTCAACCAGGAGGAAATCTGATGAGCAACCTAGTTCCACTCAGCGACATCGAGCGCATGGCCGCCAGCGTCGCCAAGTCCGGACTCTTCGGAGTCAAGCAACCAGACCAGGCGATGGCCCTGATGCTGATCGCCCAGGCCGAAGGATTGCACCCGGCGATCGCAGCGCGCGATTACCACATTATCCAGGGCCGCCCGGCGCTCAAGGCCGACGCGATGCTGGCGCGGTTCCAGACTGCCGGCGGATCGGTCCGTTGGTCATCGATGACCGAGAACAAGGTCTGCGGAGAATTCAGCCACCCGCAAGGCGGCAAGGTCGAGATCGAATGGACGATCGAGATGGCCAGGCGCGCCGGTCTGACGAAGAACCCGACATGGACGCAGTACCCGCGCGCCATGCTCCGCGCACGCTGCATCAGCGAAGGCATCCGCACCGTGTTCCCAGGCGTCGTCGTCGGCACCTACACGCCGGAGGAAGTCGAGGACATGGAGCCGGTGCGCCAGGAGCCGAAGGACATCACGCCAGCCGATGCCGAATGGCTGCAGCCGCACCTTGACGCGATCGCCGACGCGCCTGACCTCGACGCCCTGAAACAGCGGTACGACGCCGCGACGAAGGATGCCAGGAAGCACAACGACGCCGTAGCCCGCGACAAGATCGTCGCCATCAAGGACGTCCGCAAGCAGCAACTGACGCAGCCGGCCGGCGATGTGGTGGACGTCGATCCTGAGACTGGAGAGGTGATCTGATGAACAACCTTCTCCACCCGCGCGACGTCGCCGAGCGCTACAGCATGACGCCGGAGAGCCTGGCGAACTGGCGCCGCGAAGGCAAAGGCCCGAAGTGGATCATGCTCGGCAACGGCAAGCGTCCGCGCGTTATGTACCGGATGGCGGACGTCCTCGAATGGGAAGCGAAACAGGTGAAGGAGACATCGTGAGCGAACTCACCCTGGACGAAGTCCGAGTCCTGATCATTGAGTCGGCACTCCAAGCAGCGCGCGCCCGCGTTGATCGCTGCCGGCGTCGCGTTACCGATGCACAAGAGCAACTCGAGGCCGCGCTTACCGACATGGACACCACCGAAGCGCAACTCAAGGGAGTGCGTCGGCGGTATCTGCAGGGGGCGATGTGATGCGCTACTTCCTCCGCTTCATCCTAGCCTGGACGCGCCTCGACCTGCAGATCGCCAGGTCTGCACCGATCCAGAACAAAGCCAACATCCGCCAACTGCGCGCCGACGAAATGAAGTGGAAGGCCGCGCTCGAAAAATTGGAGATCAACCATGCAGCCTAAGTACCCGCGCCCAGCAGACCAGCGCACCGAGATGCTCATCGACATCGCCATCGCCTCCGCTTGCGGTTTCCTGCTGGCGGTGGTTGCGGTTCTCTACATGTGAAAGGAATATCGTGAAACCGATTGAAGAGATCGCGCTGTAAGTGGCGGAAGAGTGCTTTATGGATGCTAACGCACTCACTAAATATCAAATCCAAAACTTCGCCCGCCGCCTGATCGCCGCTGTCGATGCGGAGCGGGGGGCGGAGCCGGTTAGCTATGAGTACCAAGACCGTGATGGTAATTGGAAGCCCTTCATTGACAGAAATCACTACGTCAATACTAGAAAAGATGGAACGTGGCCGATCCGGGAACTCTACCTCCACCCCGCACCCGCGACACCGGAAGGCTGGCAACTTGTGCCGAAGGAGCCGACGACAACTATGTGGCTTGCTGGACAAAACGCGGCGATCTACGACGACGCCGGTGAGCAGATGATTATGAGTGGTAAGCAGGTATCTGACATCTACAAGACTATGCTCGCCGCCGCACCACAACCAGGAGAGAAGAAATGACTGACCGCGAACTGTTGGAACTGGCAGCGAAGGCTGCGGGGTACAAGAAATTCGTAATGCATACCGACATGGCGGAAGTGAGCAGTAACGCAAACTGGAGTCCGCAGTTTGCAAACTGGGTTGGATGGAACCCCCTCACCGACGACGGTGATGCGCTGCGGCTGGCGGTGAAGTTGAAGATGTGGGTGCAGACAAACGAGGCTTCGGTTTGTGTTGAATTGTGGCAGTCAGAGGACGGTGAGACTAAACAAGTCACCGAGTATTTCGACTATCCCGAAGAAGCTTACGCCGCAACCCGCCGCGCTATCGTGCGCGCTGCCGCTGGAATCGGAAGGAGTATGAAATGACTGACATGCTACCGATGCGGAATGCCAGTGGGGAAAAGTTCGCGTTGAAGTTCAACCCAGGGCACGAGCAACACGGATGGATTTTCTATGATAACCACGGGACATGGGTAACGCTGCGACTGGCGCTACCGCATGAGATTGAGCGCGCAAAACAGATTATTGAAATGCGTGAAGTGTTGGCAGGCGTTCCGCAGAAAGGATGATGGAATGACTGAAGAACTCGAAACCCTCCGCGCTCGTGTGGCGGAGTTGGAATCACAAGTTGCCAATCAAGCCGCACAAATTACTGGTAGGCATACATATGTTGGGCAAGACTTTACTTTTCGTATTGAAAGGTTGCAAGAGCAACTGGCCGCAGCACAGGCCCACAACGCGCAGTTGCGGGAGCTACTGTTTGAGGCAAAGCAGGAAATAACTGAACCAGCCTGTAACCATGATACCGGGATGCTTATGCTTGACTTACTGGAGCGCATCGAAATAGCTATTACCGCCACTCCCGACACCAGCGCGCTGGATGCGCTGCGGAAAGATGCGGAACGGTATCGGTGGCTGCGGGAATTCCCGAATAACAGGACTCCAAGCATATCTAGCTGGGCTGTTTCTCCGGATAGGCCAGAGACATTCCTCAAATACGGTACATACCTCGACGCCGCCATCGACGCCGCAAGGAGCAAGTGATGAACAACCGCAAGACCTTCGTATGCCCGACGTGCCTGGTGGCGTACCAGAGCGCGGTGAAGCTCGTCGGACGCTCCAGGGGCAACACCTGTCCCAATGGGCACTTTAACAGCTACAACCAGTTGTACCGGTTCGCCAAGACCGGAACGCCAACGAAGCCGCGTGAGCGCAAGCCGGCTCGCATGCCGAAGCTCACCAGCTACAAGCACGTCGATGTGGCCAATGCCCTGCGCTGGATGATCGAGGCGCACGCCAGAGTCCTCCGCACGTTACCGCCAGGAACGGCAGCGAGATCTCTGGTCGATGGCGCATACGGCCGGCTTCCGGATTTGTGCACCGAGATCCTCGCAAGTGTGGAGGCAAGATGACGAGACAATCCGAACTCACCGGGGGCATCCTTACCGAAAGGAGAAACGCGGCTGCGGGAAACATCCGCGCCCCGGTGGGTTTAAGCGCCGACGAAGCAAAGAAGATCGTGGCCCTGTCCTACCTGCCGGTCTCGTACCGCCGCCTGCTGGAGTTTCTGGAGATCCAGCCGGCCAACCTGCAGGAGTGCGCCAACCATCTCGGCATGACACCCAGCAGCACGCAGAAGGTGATCGAGATCCTGCGCGTACACAAGGTCGTCCGCATCGAGGAGTACTACTGGGACGCCGACGGCCGTCGCAAATGGCGGTGGGGTCTTGGCCGGCGCGACGTGCCGGTGCCGGAAAAGAAAACGCCAGCGCAGCGGTCGAAGTCCTGGCGCGAGCGGCGCAAGGCGCCGACGCTTGGAGTGTGGGGTTTGTGATTGTGCGACCCAGGTGCGACCCAGCAAGATCCGGCGTCTATTAGAGAATGCGCGAGTGCCGCGGTTTCATTGGTGGGCGCACCAGGACTCGAACCTGGGACCCGCTGATTAAGAGTTTGATGGCGGAATCCCATCAGTGGTAATACCTTGCCATCGCATCCAATCCATGCAATGACTTAGCGCCATCATACCGAAGGATAGTCCAGCCAATGTCATCACAGGATGCGACCCTGGTGCGACCCAGCATCGAGCGAGACACCCGCGTCCCCGGCCTGCAACTCCGCCACCGCGCGACGCGCTCAAGCTGGCACCTGTGGTACCGGCTCGACGGCCGCGAGCATCGCCCGAAGATCGGCGACGCCCGTACCATAACGCGACCGCAGGCCCGCCAGATCGCGCTCCAGTGGCTGGCTGAGGTAGCGGCCGGCCGACACCCAAGGCCGGACCAGGATCGCCGCACCGTGGCCGACCTGCGCCGCCGCTACGACGAGATCCACGCGCCCCGCAAGAAGCCCCGCAGCCAGGCCGAGGACGCCCGCCTGTGGGCGATGGTGCTGCCGGCGATCGGCAGCCGTGACGTGACCAAGGTAACCACGGCCGACATCGGCGACCTGCACCACAGCCTGCGCCGCACGCCCTACCAGGCGAACCGCGTCACCGCCCTGTTGCACAAGGCATTCAACCTGGCGATCCGCTGGGGATGGCGGCAGGACAACCCGGTCCGCGTCGAACGGTACCGGGAGCAAAAGCGCCGCCGTGTGCCGACTGCCGACGAGACACTCCGGCTGCTCGACGCCGTCGACGCCATGCGCCAGGAGCAGCCGTGGTTCGCCGGCATGGTCGAAATGCTGATCTTCACCGGATGCCGGCTGCGCGAGATTGCTGACGCCCGATGGGAATACGTCCGTGACGGAGAGCTCCACCTACCGGACAGCAAGACCGGCGCGAAAGTGATCCCGCTGAACGAACCGGCTCGCGAGGCGCTGGCCTGCCTCCCGAGGATCGTCGGCAACCCGTACATCTGCGCCGGCAAAGGACGCGGCCCAATCGTCGCGCCGCAGAAGCGATGGCGTGACCTGCTGGCCCGCGCCGGCATCGCCGACCTGCGCATCCACGACCTGCGCCGGCTCTACGTCAGCACCAGCCTGTCGGCCGGCGTGCCGCTCGATCAGATCGGACAGGTCGTCGGCCATGCCTCGATCGCCACCACTCGCGGATACGCCTACCTGCAGCAGGACGCCGCCAGGATGGCATCAGAGATCGCCGGCCAGCAGTTCTCCCGTCTCAGAAAAAGAAACCCGGCCGAAGCCGGGTAAGGGCGGCACTGCCACCAGGGAGGAACCTATGCGACCTTCCAGAATCGAGCCACAGTATAAACCTCGGTCACGCCGAAGTTTGCCGAGTTGCCAAACCCGTCCGTGGCCTTCGTGGTCTGGCACTGATGCCGGACCTCAAACACCTTCTGCGCCGCGATGGTGAAGCGCCCGGTGATGCGCGACCGCGTGTAGTTGGTGTTCCCGTTGCCGGTGTATTCGGTCGTACCGATCAGCACATCGGCCGCATCGGTCACGTTGTAGAGCTTGGCCTGGTGCGCATTGCACACTCCAGCCGGCGCGGTAATGTCGCACTCGTAGGTGCCTGCAGCCAGCGTGATCTGGTTGGCCGCAACAGACGCATGGCCGCCGGCGTCGGACGCCTCGGTGTTCAGATCGCGGGTCTGCCAGGCGCCGGACGTGAAGCCCCAGCCATCGGTGCCGGCCGCCTTCTCGTCGCGGATCTCGATGTAGTCCGAGGCGCGCTGTGCCGCGGAAAGCGTCAGCGTCTTGGCAGACAGGTCCAGCGTCGACGCCAGCTTCGCCGCCGTGACTTCGCCATTTTTGATGTTCCCGGCCTCGACGGCATCGGCTGCCAACTCGTCCGTGGTAACGGAATCCGTCGCCAACTCCGACGCGCCGACAGCACCAGCCGCGATATTCCCCGCGGCGATCGTATCCGCCGCAATCATCGATCCCGCGATTTTCGTGACCACATCCCGGCCCTGCCTTTCTTTACTTTGACGTCAGCTTGTCGATCAGCGTGTTCTTCGATGCGCTTCCAGAAGAACTCCCGAAATAGTAAGCCACCACGCTACCCCAAGCGCCGCCCAAGGCGCCCAGCATGACCAGCAGAGCGTCGCGGCCGGCGGCAGGTAACTCGTTCTTGAGCATGAACCCAAGCACCCCGAAGAACCCGACCGTGATGATCCCGGCCAGGATGCCCGGCACGTAGTCCTTAACCTCGATCTCGCGGCGTCGAGCGGAATCACGATCGCTGGCATGGATGCGCTCCAGGTCAATATCCAACTCCTTTGTCCGCGCGGCCAGTGCCATCTCGGCCTGCTTTAGCGCGGCAATCTGCTCGCCGGTCAAGTTGCCAGCCGTCAAGGATTCCTTGACAGTCTGCACCGTGGCGTCCTTCAGCCCGAGCGCCGGCCCCAGCAGTTCCACCGCCAGACCCGCCAGCGGCCCGCCAAGTAAGGTCGCCGCGGTCGGCGCGATCTTCTTCAGCCAGTCCATACCACCCCCACGGAACCCGCGATCAGCACCACATAGAACAGCGCAATCGCCAGATCCATCACGCATCCCCGACGAACATCGCACGCTCGGCGGCGCGCCGCTTGACCAGCCCGTTCAGCACCTTGCCGCCCGCCTTGGTCCAGCGCAGGAACTGATTGGCAGCGCCGTTCAGGTTTCCGTCGTTGATCATTTTCAGCATCGTCGATTGCAAAAACGCACCAGCACCTACATTAAAAACGAAGGACACCAGCGCGTCGAACTGGTGCTGATCAAGCTTGCGCGTGACAGACGTCTCGACCTGTGCCTCGAAGCCGGCCAAATCCTCCGCCAGCAGGTCGCACGCCTCAGCCTCGGTGATCGGCGCCATGTCCTTCGACACGCCGCGCGTGTGGCCGTAGCCGATCGTCCAGATGTTCGCCGGGCAGAGATACGGCCGAGCCGAGAAGGACTCGAACTGCTTGATCAGGGAGATGCCGGCCTTGCTTGTTTTCATTTATGACCCCGCAGCAGCGCGTCCCAAATCGCATACAGCAGCCAGACGATCGCGCCAAGCGTTCCAACTTTGACCACGTTGCCTACCGCCTCGTCGCGCCATTTGTCGATCTTCTGCGCTAACGCCCGACGCGAGTGATGATCGTCCCGGTGCCCGTGCAAGTCCGGCTTGCCGTCGATCTTGAGGAACGCTTCCTCGAAATGCGCCTGCCGGTCTGCCATTTTGTCGGTGTAACTGTTGATCGATTGGATCAGATTGGTGTGCCGTTGCTCGGAGGCGATGCGGTTGGTGTCGATCAGGTCGCGGATCTCCCCGATCTCCCCTTCCTCTTCCTCCATGTGCCTGTTGAGGCGACCGGTGATTTCCTTGTGGTTGTCGTCCACCTTCTGCTCAATGCGGTTTAGGCTCGACAGGATCTGAGATAGGATCGCCTCACTCACGATTCGCCTTTCGTAACTGGTAGAGATTGTTCCCGACGATCCCCGTATAGAGAACGCACAACCCGCCGAGGATGTACGGCTCGCCGATCAGGTACTGGAACACCAGGAATACGACGACAGCCTTGAACGCAACCAGCACCGGCACATGCCCGAACTCGTCGAACAGGCGCGCAAGGAGCGGATTCAACTCGCGCCCGCCGGACGAGAGCGCGCGGTGCGTGGTCCAGATGTCGGCGGACTGGAGCGCGACGAAGATGATGAACAGTTCCATGGCGTCAGACTTGGTAGCACGCAGTGAAATAAACCAGATTGGCAGCCGCCCCACTTCCGGCGTCGGACACTTGCAGGTTGTTGATGTCGCCGTCCGACGTGTTGCGGTAGAACAGGGTGATGTAATCCGCCGACAATCCGACCTGCCCGCCGGCCGGGTTGTTCGACGGGAACAGCCGCGAATCACCAATCGCCACGGCAGTCACTTGCGCGCCGTTCGTGAAGGGTAGCCCGCCGATCCGCAGATCGCCCGATCCGGTTCCGGCGTTGAATGCGGAGGTGTAGAACCCGCCGGTGGCGACGACCAGGCGGCCGATCTTCACATAGCGCCCCTGGCGGTTCTCGTAGGTGACCGCGCCGAGCGTCCCGGTCTGCGCTTGATAGACCGGCGTGAATGTTCCCTCTTCGTAGTCGTCCAGCGTATTCGCGTCGGCCACTGCGACAGCGGTAGCCGGGAACGCAATACCCGATGCTCCTGGAGTTGCATTGCCTACCGCGACCCCTTCCACGAACGTGCCTTTGCCAGGAATCACTAGCCCGGTATCCAGCGTGCTGCCCGACGTGACATTGTTGCGCAGCATCAGCTTGCCAGTGGTGATGTCACCAGCGGTATAGGTGATCGTCCCGGCACACTCGTTATTCCGCACCATGACCGGCGCCGACTGCACCGCATCCAGCGCGATACTCGCCGCCGCTCCGGTACTCAATAGGCGATTATTTTCGATCAGCAACTTGCCCGGATTGATGGCGTAAATATCGCTGGCCGAGAAACCCGACAGCAGGTTGCCCACGATGCGGTTGTGGAACGCATTGGTCGCCGCCGTCGTCCCGATCTTGATGCCGTAGCAGGATGACGTGCCAACCCCGATTAGGTTGTTGCCTTCGATATTGATCTGCGATTCAATCTCGCTGTTTAGCGCCGCCTCCCATATCGCCGCCACGCCGGAGGCACCAGAGACCTCAACGTAGTTCCCGCGCACGTTGCAACCACTATTCACCGTGGATAGCGCGATGCCATACACGGTTGCTGAAATGTCGTTTTCCAGGATATTGCAGAAGATCGAGTTCGTGACGTTGACGCCACGATCAAACCCGTAGATTTGATTCCCCGAGAGAACAAGCCCCTCCGCCACTGCGCCAGTCACTTCGACACCATACGCCGACGACGATCCGCTGTAGTCATCACCGCCGTCATGCACGATCAGGTTATTCGTGATGCGCGTCACCATCGTGTAGTTGCCGAGGCTGAACGCGCGATTCACTTTGTTGATCTTGCATTCGGAAACTGACCATTCCCAGGTTGCCGCGACCGTGAAAGCCACATCGAAATTGCTGATTTTCAGGCGGCGGAAATGCAGGCCGTCGCGCGAGTCCGTACCGTCGACACCACCGGCAGGCAGGATGCTTTCCACCGCCGTCCAGTTTGCCGACGATCCCGCGCGCCCTTCGATTCCGAAATCCTGATAGAACATCGCGCCATCGTCATACGAAGCCGAGCGGAAATTCAGGCCATTGCAGGACAGGCAAGACAGCACCGACGCGGCCCCGCCTTCCCCGAAAATCGAAACCCCATAAGGAACCGACAGGCCCGACGTGATTTTGTATTTCCCCGCCGGCAGATACACGGCGCCATCCGTCGACTTCGCCGCTACCGCATCAATCGCCGCTTGGAGCGCGGCGGTGTCGTCTGTCGTGTCGTCACCAACCGCGCCGAAATCCTTGGCGCTCACCACGTCGCGCAGCTTCAACTGCGCCGAGCGCACCGTGGCACCGACCCCGCTCGGCTGAAAGTTGATATTTCCAGAATCCGTGACCGATAGCGTGACCGACGTCGACGCCTGCCGGTAGCGCGCGAAGAACGCGACGCCGTTGCTCGGCGCCACAGAGAACGTGAGCGTCACGCCCGACACGGTGTAGTCGGTGCCAGGCGTCTGCATGACGCCGCCCAGCGCAACCTCGACGGCATCGGTGCTGCCCGGCGTGCCAGAGAGCGTGAAAGTCGTATCCGACCCGTCGCCGGTGAATTCATCGACGATGACGTAGGAGGCCGCCGCCGCGGTGGCGAAGTCCTCGGCGTCCATATAGACCAGCCCGTCGCCGTCGCTGTTCCAGGCGATTACCTTCGACGCCTCCGGCTCCGGCAGCGTCAGATCAGCATCGGTGACGACGGAATCGCCCAGCACCAGCGAGCGGCCCATGCGGTCGTCAAGGCGCTGCGCGATCATGGTCAGGCGATCCAGCGCCTGCTCGTGGCTTTCGGCCGGAAACGGATCGTTCGGCGTGTAGTCGGTGGACTGCGTCAGCGCCGGATCGCGGAAGATCACCACATCGTCGCCATTGGCAGGAGCCGTGCCGAAGGTCACCGTGCCGCCGGCCGGATTGCCCGCGCCCGACACGGTGTAGTGCGTCGTGATGGTTTTCAGCGTGCCGGCTTGATAGACCTTCAGGTCGCCGTTCGCCAGGAAGTAGAAAGGAACCGAGAACGCCGTCGTGGCGCCGTTGCCGGCATACTCGACCCGGCTGGTCGTAACCGTTACAGTCATGGTCTTGCCCCCACAATGTTTGCCACGTTCGGCGCTCGCGCCTGATCGATCCCCTGCCCTGGCGCCCACCACCACGTCGTGCCGAAATCCCGCTGCGCCTTCGCGCGAGTCCTCGCCAGATAGCCCGGCGAGTAGAACTCCTGCAGGTTCTGGAAGATCAGGTGATCGAGTGCCGCCTTCGTGTACCAGAGGTTTGCACCAGGCGTCAGACCGCGCACGACCTTGGTCATTTCAGCGCCAAAGTGCGGGTCTTTCCCCTGCAGCAATTGTATCAAGTTGCCGCGCGTAGCGGCATCGATGCCAGCCAGAGTGCTAGCCACAGGACCGGCCATAGTCTCGACCATGCTGCGCCCATTTGCCCCCGCCTCGTTGAATAGGAAGTCGCCATAGATGCCGAGCGCCCCGCCCTTGAGGACGGCAGCAACCAGGTTGCGCGCGCCGTGCTTCTCCATCGGGTTCAGGTTCCGCGGATCGCGCCCGGAGAGGACGTCGTTAATCTCCATCGCCACCGCGCCAAACAGCGTCTGCAGCGCGATCAGCGAGGCGAGATAGCCAGCCTTGCCGCCCATGCCGTCGTAAGCCTTCAGGCCACGCTCGACGTGCCGGAAGATCATCGCGTGCGGGAACGACTTGAACAGCAGCAGCGAGCGCCACAATTCGCCCTTGAACGTGCCTGCCTGCTCGCCGGCGATGGTCCCCGCCCGCTCCCGCGCGCCCGGTTCGATGACCGCGATGTTCTGTTCCTCCAGCACCACCGACAGCAGGCGCGTCGCGGCCCGGTGACGCTGCACATCGGACCACTGGCCTGGCGCCCGATAGACCGCATCCGGCGTCAGCACCGTGTGATTGCCGCCCCAGGTCTCCGGCTTGGCCGCGCGCCAGATATCCCAGGTCTCCTGATCGATGCCCTTCGAGGCGAGGAAGCGATAGTCTTCGGCGTCCAGCTTGGTGACGTCGGCCACATCGCGCGTCAGCGCCCCGATGGTGTCCATCATGGTTGCCGAGAACGCGCGCCGGTTCGCCTCGGTCATGGCGTTGAGGCCGGACGCTCGCATGAAGAAAGCGCTCATCCGGTTCGACCAGCGCGGCCCCATCGCGTCGGCAGAGAACCGCGCGACGTCGTTCTGCATGGTCTTGACCAGCAGCCCAGCCCGCGCAGCCAGCCGCGCCTCGGTGCGGTCGGCCGGGTTGAACGCCCGCAACTGGTTCATGAACAAACGCAGCGCCGGCAGCTTATTGACGCGCGCCGTCAGATGCAGCGTCCCCTGATCGGACAGCGACGTGATCGCCGCCGAGCCAAGCAGCGAGGACGACAGGATCGCCCGCAGGTCGTTCATCCCGCGCGCCAGCCAGTTGTCGAGCGGAGGCTTGCCGTTGCCGGCCAGGTAATCGTAGAGCCTGCTGACGCGCTCCAGCGCCGCATCCGCCTGCGTCACAGCGCCAGGCTGCGCCGCTTCCTGATACGCCTGCCGCAGCATGGTCTGGAAGGCATAGTCCGCGTTCGGACCCCACTGCTCGATGATGGAGATATCCCGCGCCATGCGCCGGACGTGGCCGGAGAGAACCTCGAACAGGTTGCGGTCGGAGTACTTGCGGAACGCCTCCAGCGCCGCCGCTCCGTCCTTGAAGTGAATCTGCCGGTGCTGGCCGCCGCGGTTCGCCTTGACCGCGCCACCCGGCAGCGGTTCCGGCTTCAGCTTGTTGGCTCCGTCCGTGGCAATGGTTCGCCAAGCTTCACCAAGGAATGCCTGCATCTCGTCGTCGGTGAAAGCGCGGCCGTCCTCATGGACATAGACGCGGCGATCGACCCACTGCATGAAATCCGTGATGAAGCGGTCCTGACCTTCGCGCAGCACCAGCCGGTCCGACCAGGAGTGCGGCATCCCCCAATTGTCGAGCCGCCCAATATTGCCGCCGGCGTTGTTGAATCGCTGCCGCAACCGCTCGACCGTATCTGCCCATGCCTTCACCCCAGCCTTGATTTCAGCGTTGCCGGTGTCGATGCCATGCGCCTCCAGCACGAAGGCGTCCTCGGCGTCCTTGCTCGCGAACAGCCCCATGAAGCGCGGCGACACGGCGTCCCAGGCTTCGACCAGCGATCCCATCGACGCGGCCTCGATGCCGTTCGCGTTCGACTCGATGCTGACCACGTTGTTCTTGCCGTCGTTGATCGGCGCCAGCGTCCGCTCGATGGCCGACAGCCGGTCGTCGTCGTAGCCCTTTGCGACCTGCTCGGTTGTGTAGGCTTCCATGCGGTCCCAGGCTTCAACCTGGCGCGCAACGCGCAGCCGCTTCAGGTTCGCCTCTTCGACGATCTCCTTGCCGGCAAGCTCAGCCCCCATGCGGAGGCGGTCGCCAACGGATAGCGCCTGCCACGCGGCTGGATCTTTGCCGGCCTCGCGGCGCATGGCGTCCCGGATGCGCTGCTCGATGTTGCGGGATTCGCCGACAGTGATGTCGCGGCCGATGGCGTTCGAGACAGCCTGGATGCAGCGGGCTTTCATTCACCCACCCGCAGGAAGCACTCGACCGCAGGAAGGAAGCCTTGCGATAACTCACCCGCCTGTGCGATTTCCGCATCAGCCTGGTCAGCAAGAAGGCGAGCGTTCGGCAAGGTGGTGTCCTCGATGAGATCGGGAGCCTTGAGTTTATCACCACCAGCCGCCGCATCGCCAGCGCCGCCATTCTCTGCGGCAGCATGGAAGGCATCGACAGACGCACGATCAGGATACGGCTGCACGTCCGAATACCAAGGCGCACCATCAGCCGCCTCCGCCTCGACGCGATCCGCCCGCCGCAGCGACGCCACGGCCATCATCTGCAGATCGGCCTGCGTCAGATCCACAAACCGACCACCCGTCGTCCGGTAAAGCCACTGCCGAACCGCCGCCAGCAGGCGACGCACGACAGGAAGCTCCGGCGCGTTCTCGACCAGGTAGGCCAGCGTTTCCTCCGGCACATGCTCCGGCCGGTTTGCCCGAGCCTCGGCCAGCGCTCGCGCCTCCTGGAATACCGGATCGCTGCCGACCTTCGCCTCAACGCGCGCCAGGACGTCGGCGTACAGATCAGCGCCCAGCATGTCGCGCATTCCGGCATGGACGCCAATCTCGTGCAGGACGCGACCACGGATCGCAGACAGCCCGGTGTTGTCCGCCACCACCCAGGACTCGCCACGCCAGAACATGCCGCCGACGTCATCCGAATGCGCCCCGCCCGGAAGATCCTTGACGGACTGCACCACGCGCACGCGGCCGGCTTCGAGCAGGCGGTCGGCGTCCTTGCCAAACATGGCACGGAAGGCGGTGGTCAGCGTGTCCGCCGTCTCGCCAGCGCCGACTTTTGCGCGGGACATTCGGATATCCGGATTCGCCGGATCAAACGTGCCGCGATTGCCAGTGGCGGATTTGATTTGGGTGGGGTCGAAGACGACAATATGGCGAGAGTCGCCCGTCGCCTCCATGCCGGCGTCGGCCATCACCTTCTTGGACCACGCGGATTCGATGCGGTCGAAGATAATCCCGTCGTACCCTGCCCGTTCTAAATCCTGCTCGATGGTATCGTCGCTGGTCTGCAGGATGTCAAAGACGTTCTCCCCGTCCTTCACATGCAGCGGGTTCTGCATCCGCACATACACCGGCATTACATTCTCGCCGCCGGGTGTTGCGCTGTTTGTGTACATCCCGGCTTCTTTGGTGTTCGTCGTCAGGTAAATGCCCGGGCCAAGGGCGCCACGATTACTTTGCTTGAACTCCGTAAAGTCCGCGCGCGTCCCGTGATACACCACCAGCGGCCGGCCCTCGGCATCGACCACCTTCGAATCACCGAACCAGTTATTAAACTCCGGCGTCTCGGTCTGCGCCCGCGAATACATCGGCGCATCCCCAGCCAGCGCCAACTCCAGCATCCTCCCCTTATCCGGCTGCGACGCCTCGAACATTGAACCCTGCTTCGGATTCCCCGCCTCCAGCAACCGGTTGTAGAACCCGAACACGCCCTCAGAGATCGCCCGCGTCGCCCGAATGTTCCGGTCCATGAACTGGACCAGAAGCCGTGCCTCGGCCGACATGCCATCGCCGAACGCATCGATCTGCTTCGACCAGTCATCGACGGACATGCCGTCACGGCGCAGACCTTCCAGCTTCTCGACGGCGGCAATCAGATCGTCATGCAGCCCCATCGGGTACAGGTCGCCGCGGGCAATCGCCTCGCGCGCATCGGCCACAGCCGGAGCCACCCTGGTCAGCGCCGCCGCGATGTTCCGCGAACCCGGATCGGTCGCCTCGACCAGCCGCGCCAAGGTCGGCGAGTCGCCATAGGCCCGGTACAGAATCGCATTCCGCAGCCGCCCAGCGCCCTCGGCCGACAGCCGGCCATCGGCGTCCATGATCGCGGCGCGCTGGCCAGTCGGCATCTGCTCGACCCAGCCGCGGATAAATCCCATGTTTGATGCCAGATCCAGCCCGCCATCCTCGCCGAACTGAAACGCCCGGAAATCGCCCAGCCGCTCGGCGTCCACCTTCGCCTGCTCCAGCGCCGACATGCGCAGGGCCTGTCCCTCGTTCGACAGGATCGCGGCCCGCGCCACGTCGACGTCACGCTGCAGCACGCGGACCATCATCGGCCGCTGCATGCCATCCACCGCCGATCCGAACTCAGCCTGCAGCGCCTCACGGTAGCCGGCCGCCGTGCCGCGCTCGTAGGCAAGGCCAATCGCCGCAGCCCGCCCGTTGCCGCCGATCACGGTACCGTCCGCCGCCAGGACCGGAGCGCCGTAGTCCATGACCGGCGCGTCCATCAGGAGATGCGCGTCCAGCCGGGAGGCGATATCCTGGATCTGCTGCTCGGACGCCAACCGCGTGCGGTCGCGGAACTGGTTGTCGGCCTTGGTCATGGTCGCCGCAACCTCGCCGGCCTCGACCAGCATCAGGCGCGTCGGCACGTATTCATCGCCGATCCGAACCTGCGACTCCCGGCCTTCGGTACCGGAAACCCGGCTCTCGACCGGCTTCTCCGACAGCACCACGCTGCCCAGCGTATCCGGCTCGACATACAGGCCACGGCTGCGCGCCTCGTCCTCGATCGCGCGGACCTTCGCCACCATGTCGGCAGCGCCGGCCTTGTCCAACTCGTCCGCGATCACCTTCAGCGCATCGAAGTCCGGCCGCTTTCCGATGAACCCGGCATCCTTCAGCAGCGCCTCGACGTTGACCTCGCGCCCCATCGCCAGGGATTCGACGGCGGAATCCAGCGCAGCGTTGTGCGCCTGCCGCGTCCTGGTGTCCGCCGGCACGCCAGGCGCCGTGTGAATCTCGGCATGCGTCGCCTGGTTCGCCACCAGCGCGGCATCGACGGCAGACGGCGGCACAGCATCCGGCGGCGGCAGTTTCGCCTTGGCACGCGGCCCCAGCAGGCCACCGAAGGCAGCGCCAAGCACCAACTCGGTCATGATCGCGGTCGCATCCAGCGGCGCGTACTGCTTCGCCATCTCGGCATAGCCGCGCGCGTTCAGCAGCGACGACACAGCGAACCGCTCCGGGATGCCGACGCCGACGTTCAGGCCAGCGCCGGTCGCCATGCGAAACGCCAGGCTGCCGGTGATCGACGCCGGGATCGCCACGGATACGCCGAGCGCGCTGCCCTCGATCAGACCCTTGACGGCCGCCGTGCGCTGATCCAGCCCCTCATTGATTCCGATCTGCGTCTGCGTGATGCCGTAGAGTCCGCCAGCCGCATACGGATTGCCTGCCGACACGCCGACCGTGGTCAGCACGTCTCCCAGGCCGAACAGCACCTGCGCCGCTGTTCCGTTGGTTTTCGGATCAAGCTTCGAGTCCAGCAGCGCACGGTTCGCCTTGTCCTGCTCAGAGCGAAGCCAGTCCTCGGTGCTGCTGCCAAACATTTCGTCGATCGACTTCGCAATCGGACGCAGAGCCGGCGTTGCCACGTTGCCCAGCGTTGCCGCGCCGCGTGACCAGCCGCGATAAACGCCGGTACTGATCGCGCCTCCCATCTCGCCAGCGAAGAACTCCGGCGCCTGCTCGCGCTCCAGTGCCGTGGTGTCGGCCGGCTGATTGAGAACCGAATAGAGCGCGTCGTAAGACTCGCGCGGTGCCGCGCCGAACATGGTCATCACTTGATCCTCAGAATAACCGGCTTCCCATCCTTGCCCGGCAGCCACGACGTGCCGGACATCACCATGTACTCGCCGTTCGCGCCGGTGTTGAATAGGCCAATGTCGCCGACGTCCGTCTTGGGATAGCCGGCATCGCCACGCGCCGCCACCCAGGCGCCGGTGACCTTGTCCTTGAACACGTCCTCCGGCATGCCATACGGCAGGACGATGTTCGCGCTCGGCGTCGAGTTGCCGAACAGATCGGTTTTCCACCGCGCCACGCCGCCCGTCGATGCCTTGAGCGCGTCAGCGACGATCCGCTCATCCGGTGACGCCTTCGGATCGTTCAGCCCCTTCTGCGAGGCTGCCGCAGCGTAGTACGCCTTGAACGCCTGGTACGCCGTAGCCTCGGCCTGTGGATAGCCGCGATAGGCGTCGCCCACCTTGTCGATCCACACCTGCCGCAGCAGGTCCTCCTTCGGCATCGGGAACGCGGCGCCCTTGCCGTCCTGGCGCTTGCCGTCCTTCGTCGGGTTCAGCAGATCCTCACCGATGGCGATCATGCGCGCAGACTCGCCGGCACCTTGCGCCGCAACGTTGCCTACCAGAGCCGTCACCGGAGAATCCGGACGGATCGCGTTCAGCATCGAGCCATAGACCAGATCGTCGCCGACCGACCGTCGGATCGATTCAAGCTGCGCCACACGCTGCTCGGCCGGCATCACTTCCAGCCCGCGCGCAAGCTGCATCGCCTCGGGTTTCGCCAGCATCGACGCCGCGCCATACTGCGCCGCCATCACCGGCAGCGCCGCCGTGCGACGCTTCAATTCCTCAGCGAACGCATCTGGCTTTGACGTATCGAGCGGGCGCATACCGAAGTCGCCAGACTGGATGGCATACGCGACCGGATCATCGGTCCGCGCCTTGACGATCGCCTCAGCGGCGCTTGCCTGCACCGCCTGCGCACTCGCCGACACCGCGAAGTTCGGATCGTTTGCGTCCGGCTGCTTCTGGATGATCTGCAGCAGGTCCGCCGTGGACTTGCCCTTCATCGCCGACGTGGCCACCGCCGCGCCGTGCGCTGCCTGGTACCGCGCCCACTCATGCCGAGCGACCTCCGGGTTCTTGTAGGCCGCGGAGAACTCGGCCTCCGTCCGCACCGGCCCGGTCGGGGCGACGCCGGCCTGCGCCATCGCCTCCAGGTTCTGCGTCTCGTAGCGCAGACCGACAGACGCCTCCTGCCGCAGCGAATCGGCCTTCTGGCGCGCGTATTCCAGCATCGCCTGCTGCTGCTTGTAGTCGGCCATCCCGAGCGGAACGCGCACCGTGTCGCCACTGCCAAGCTGCGCCTCGAAATAGACGCCTTTGTTCGCCGACGTGTCGTTCAGCCAGTTGCTCATGACCTCGGCGGCCTGCTGCGGGTTCTTGTCGATCCAGCCCTTGACCGATGCGGTGACCAGCGTGTTCTTCGCCATCTCGCGCATCTTCGCCTTTGCCGCTTCCGGCACAGCGATGCCGCGGATCGTGGATTCCCACTTGCCCATTTCGCGCTCGAACCATGCCGGGTTCGCCGACACCAGCGAGGCGGACATATTCACGCCTTCATCGACCTGCTGGCCCTGGAAGCGCGAGAACTCCTGCGCCTCGAACATCATGGCGGCCTTGCCGTAGGCTTCCCGCGAGCGCCCGATATGCGCATCCAGCAGACTGCGCGCGAACTGCGACGGCGCGTTCTTGAGCGCCCCATCGGAATACTCGTCGTAGCCCTTGAGGAATGACGGCGTGAATCCGCCAGCCCCAGGCGGCGCAGCCTCCTGCGACTTCCGCAGGTGTTCGGCCATGTCGAGATCCGACTGCGATGCGGCCTTGGCCGCCCAGATGCGCCCCTCGGTCTCGATGCGGTCCTTCTCCAGCGCGAAGTCGACCTGCTCCCGCCGCTCGACGGCGCCGGCCACGCGATCCAGCCCGGCGCCGATCGCCTCAAAGCCTTGCCCGGCCCCAGAGATAACCCGCGCGCCCTGCATGTTCGCTGGAGCGCCGGCCGCTGTCGGCACCTGCTGCTGCCGGTAAATCGGTATCCTGGCCATCAGCGAATCCTCCGCAGCGTTTCAGCCCGGTACCACTGCTGCTCCTGGTAGCCGGCATAGTTCCCGGCGCCGCTAAGGATCGAGCCGGCCGCGCTGAGATACCCCGCCGTCTTCGCCGATGATGCGTTCGCACTTGCCACGCGCCCATGATACCGCTCGCCTTCCGCCTGCGCCATCATCCCGCGCGACCGCATGTCGCCCTCGTAGCGCAGCGTCAGCGCATCAAGCTCGGCATCGGTCGCAGACTGCGCCATGACGTCCGCCGCCGACCCGGATAGCCCGGTACCGGCCTGCGAGAACGCCGCGCGCTGCGACCCGAGAATACGGCGAGCCTCCCGCCGTTGCGCTTCCTCTCGCGCGTTGGCCTGTGACCGCTCGACGCCGGCGTTTTGCTCCAGCACCGTGGCGTTGTAATCCGCAGCCTGCTGCTGCGATTTGTAGGACGCAGAGGCAGCGTTCGCTTGCTGGATTGCTCCGACCGCCTGCATCGCCGTCGATGCAATAATTAACGCTTCCATTATCGAACCCTCGCGTAGAGATCGACATCCCGACCGTCAGGAAGGTATGCCCGCATGCGGCCTTCGCGCTTGAAGCCCAGCATGGCCATCAGCCGATGCCCGGCAGCGAACTCCGAATCCACCGTCGCCTCGATCCGCCGAGCCTCTTGCATGTCCAGGAACCTCCGTATCCCACGGTAGATGCCAACGAAGTGCAGCCCGCAATCCGCCGACATCAGCGCCCAGGCTTGGTCGCGATTTTCCCACATCCGCAGCAAGCCGGCACACGCCAGCACGCGATCGCCATCAAGCGCCGTGAAGCACTGACCGCCGCGCTTCAGATGATCGCCGTAGTCCGCCTGAAGCATCGGCCCCATCCAGGACTGCGCATCCTGCAGCACCAGCGCACGCAGATGCACAGCCTCGAATGGAACGATGACCATCACCGATCCTGCGTCGTGACCTGCGGCATAACAGCCACCACCGTCGCCGGCAGCGGATCGTCATTCACGTACCAGACAATCGCGTCCTTTTCGTAGCCTCCGCGCCAGGCGATCTCTTTGTCGCCGGTGAATATCGGCGGTGCCGAATCCATCGGATCGCTGCCGGAGCGGAACAGAATCTCGTCGGTCTCATTCTCGTCCGGCCCCATCTCGCCGCCCAGCGTGTCAAGCAGGCGCACAACCACGCGGTTGATCCGCTTCGTCTTGCCCTGCGCAGTGCCATCCGCCGCGCCGGCATTCAGGCGCATCGTCGCCACCTTGGCCGGACACGACAGCCCGATCTGCACCACCGAGGCCGACCGCTGCAGCGTGATCGCGCCAGAAGCCACGGTCCGATCCGGATGCGTCGCGCCATCGGCCAGCACCTTCACGGTCTCACCTTCCAGGTGGTCCAGCCCAGAGATCGTCGTGGCCGCGGCGCCGTCGTAGGTCAGGCCGCAGTCGACGTAGAAAGCGTCCTCCTGGTCGTCGCCGGACTCCCACTCGGCCTGCATGAACTCGACGTAACGCACGGTGGCGCCGTCGATCGTCCGCTTGACTATCATCCACAGGTCGTCGCGGTCGTTGTCGGGCGACGGCACAGCCTCGATGCACTCGACCACGGCATCACCAGAGCCAAACGCGCCGCCGACCGGATGACGATGCCAGCCGGTGACGTCCTGCTCGCGGTTGAACGTGAAGCCCAGCAGCAGCCCGTCCGAGCGCACCGCCCACACGATGGAGTGCGGCTCCTTCTGGTAGGCCAGGTGGATGATCGCCTTGCCCTTCGGCACCATGTGCGGCGCCAGGATCGAGACATCGGTCGTCTTGTACCCGTCCTGCAGCGCGTCGAACGTGACCTCGCGCAGCTTCCGACCCGACCGCTGCACGAACAGGATGGACTCGCCAACCTGCACCGGCTGCACGGACTTGCCGCCGTTCTCCGAGGACTTCACGATGGTGACGTTCTCCGGCCCGAACGGCTCGGTGTCGGTCAATTCCCGGCAGATATGCTCACCACCAGCCGTCCCGACGATCAGAGCCGCCGCCGGCATCAGGTACTGAATCTGGTTCGCCTGGTCCGACTGGACCTCGATCGACACCGACATATCCGCTGTGACCACGCCGCCGGAATCGCGGTCCTTGAAGTTCTCGTAGTCGCCGGACACCGAGAACCACATCTTGCGATCGAGCGCCCTCGCGAACACCAGCCGGTCGCGGAAGAACGTCACGTGCGACGGATAGCCAGGCACGCTGCCCCAGGCGCCGAACGCCCAGCGCGTCGTGGCATTGCCAACCAGGACGGTCTGATCCGGCAGCCGCGACAGCACGGTGCAGGTGACCGTTGTGGTGTTGGTATAGCCGGTGATTTCCACCCAGCCGTAGCCGGGGTCCTGGAACTCCCACTGCACGCCAGCGCTGCCGTCGTACTCGGCGCCGACCGAGTGCACCGGCTTGATTCCGCCAGTCGTGCCAGCGTTCAGTGCCTTATAGGTCTTGCCATCGGAGCGGCGCAGGTCGTTCAACAGGACCGCCTTCGCCGACTCCCAGGCGGTGATCGCGTTCGCCTTCTTCTGCTCGAGGTAGAACAGCCGACCAACATCGGTCGCAGCGAAGATCCCCGAGGACGACGTCAGCGTGACGCCGGCGCCGGTGGCCGCCGAGGCATAGACGGTTATTGTCTCGTCCGGATCGACGTCCTCGAACGGACCGCCCACGGTATCAAGCTCGGCGATCGTCCAGGTCGTGGCCCCGGTGCGAGACAGCTTGCGCGGCGCGTAGGACGGATGGCAGATGTACAGAACATCGCCCGACTGCACCATGCGCAGCGCGAAGGTGCCGTCCGTGTTGGTCAGCGCAGAGGCCGGCCACGGCGTCGTGACCTCGACCGGCACGCTGGGCGCCGACTCTAGGATTCCGTTGTCGGTGTAGAACCGGACGTAGAGATCGCCAAATTCGAGGATGTAGGCTTGCGTCGTGTTGAACTCGAAGCGCGCCAGCCAGGTGCGGTCGGTCGAATCCTTGACCTCGTTCACGAACTTGGTACCGCCGCGGCGTCGCGCCGGACCCTGCACCAGCGGAAAAAAGTTCTCCATCCGCCGGCAGGCATTCGCGTACTTGCCAATGTCGACGCGGCCGTCAAGCTCCGGCGCGAACTCGCCAGCGTTGAAGCTTGTCTGGATCGGGCTGGCCTTCGCCATCAGATCCTCGACAGAACCCACTCGCTATCGGGTAACGGCTCCGGCGCTGCCTCGATGGCATCCGCACGCACCGCCATGCCGACCGCGAGCTTGTATTCATCCCAGGCAAGCTGCCGCCTGGTGTTGGACTGCGTGAGGCGCTCGGCAAGCTCGGCAGCCAGACGGCAGGCGAACGCTTCGACGAACGCCGCATCCCACTCGCCGGTGTCCTCGATGCGCGCGATGTAGCGGATTTTCAGCGGCGCCGCTTCGTTGGTGAGGATCTTCCGCCCTTCGACGCGCCACTCGGTCTCATCGGCGCTCCGGTAGTCTGTCAGCGACACGCCGGGATAATACTCGCCGACCTGGACCACCCGCAGACAGTCAGACGGAAGCTGGTACTGGTAGTCGAAGCCCCAATCCGGCGTAGAAACCAGAGCGGCCAGCGACGCTCGCGTGATCGAGAACTTCCAGCGCCGAATCCGCAACTCGGCATCGCGGACGATATCCCACAGCGAATCGGCAGAGCGCGCCGCCTCGACGTCGTCGGACAGCGACAGGATGCGCTGCTCGCCGATCTTCGTCAGCGCGCGATTGACAATCTCGACCTGGCCGGCCACGGCTTACGCCTTGAATTCGCCAATGCCGATGACGGTCGCCCCAGCCCCGGTCGTGATCTTCCACGGACCGGTAGTCGAGCGCACGCCAAACGGGATCACATAGACGCCAATCGGAGTGCTTGCTGCGGTGATTGTGATCGACGTCGAGCCATCCAGCAGCGTCACGGTACCGGTCAGCGCCGTGGCCACGGTGATGATCAGCGAATCCAGGTAGTCCCCTTGCGCGCCAGTGACGCCGAGAACCTGCGCGGTTTGCGACGCCGCTACGGTTTCGTAAGTGAAGGACATGATGCCCCCCTTACGCAATCGGACTGGTCTCGCGGGTTTCCAGGTAGCCCTGGATCGCTTTCAGCGCGAGGATGACGTCGATCTTGTTGGTATAGACAGTGTCCGACACGCGAAGCTCGATGGCCTCGCTCGACGTGCTGGAGCCTTCGGTGACCTGCGACGGGAAATGCTCGCCCTTGACGACGGAATAGAAACGATCAGCCATGTCGGCCTCCTAAGTGATTGGGGCCGGACTAGCCGGCCCCAGGATCATCAAACGACGTACCGGACCTTGAGAGCGATGGTCGTGTCCGCAGCGTCGAACGTAGTCGATACCTGCGCCACCACATCGTACTCGCGGTTGGAATCAGCCGAGAGGCCGAGGACTTCCCACAGCGGCTTTGCAGACTCCGCGTAGGTGTACTCGCCGGACTCGAAGGTCTGGTCGCTGTTCAGGAACGGCCCACCAGTCAGCGCCAGAGCGGAAGCGAACAGGTCCGCATCCACAACAGCGCCGCCGTTTTCCGAAGTCTGCCAGATGCCGATGTTGATGGCACCCGCAGTCGTCGCGTCGCCAGTGCTAAGAAGCACCTGCGAAATGCGAGCGTTCGACGGGACGCGGACGAGGCGAACGGTGTCGCCGGACGCCTGCGTGGCGGACACGGTGGCAGCACTTGACGCCTCGCGCAGCATGCCGACAGACTTCGCAGCATCGGTTAGGACGGCCGGAGTGGCTACGGCGTTGGTGATCCAGGTGGAATTGACGTTTGCCATGTTGGCCTCCTATTAAGCGCGGTACGACTCGATGGCGTAGACCTTGTTCTCTTCGAGACGGGTCGCGCCGGCGGTCATGATGGTGTAGAGCTGCCACGGACGGCCCTGCAGGTCGGCGCGCTGATCGACGGAATTCTCGATGTCGTTCCAGACGCCCAGATGCATGCCGGACTTGACCCACACCGGCAGCGTCACCTCGTTGGTGCCGGCCAGGATGGTCTCGATCAACTCGCAGTGAATGAACTTGAAGCCCATGAATCCGGTCACCTTGCCGTTTTCCATCACGGCGGCACCGCCGTTGTAGTCGCGGTTGGTTACCTGGATTTCACCGAGCAGCGCGTCATGGTCAGCCGCGGTGATGCCGATGTAGGCTTCTTCCATATCGAAGTCGATGTGGTTCGCCATCATCAGGCGCTTGACCTCGCGCAGCTTGGCCACGTTCAGCTTCGAGTTGGCTCCACCAACGGCGACGTCGACCTCATTGCCAGCGGTGAAGCTGGTGCTGGTCGAGCCGGTCTCGCCGGTCTTGGCGGTTCCGGTGAAGGCCGAGCAGATCAAGCGATCGAACTGGCGGCCGGCAGCAAGAACGGCGTTCTTGACGTAGCTGGACGACGGATCGGTGATCAGGCGCAGCTTGTCGAACGAGTCGATCAGTTGCGGCAGATCGAAGTCGCTCGGATAAACCCAGCGGCGATCGGTCGGCGCATCGACGCGGCCCATCTGCGCGAATCGACCGGTCACGGACTGCATCTCGATCTTGCCGATCTGATCGACAGGAGAGGCAGCCTTGCCGGTATAGGAGCCGGTGGTAACGGCGTTGCGGAGTTTGGAACCCTGCTGCTGTAGCAGAAGCTGGATGTTCGTGCTGTACTGCTGCACGTAGTGATTTACGAGATTGACGGACATGATGCCCTCCAAGGAAAAAGAAAAAGTGATCAGTTTCCGAAGGGCTTATCCGTTGCCGGGGCCGACTTCTTCACGGAGTACGCTCCGAGCAGGCGGCCTCTTTGAGGCGGTCAGCGGGCCGTTTCCGGTTGTCCGCTTCCCAGGTTGGCGGCGCCTGCTGGAACAAGCGCCGCCAGGGCTGGGAGGCGCCGGGGATGATTTCTCACCACCGACGCGCGAATCGTATCACCCCTATGCGGGAAATGCAATCCGGTGCAGCCGTTCGAACTCGGCGCGCGCATCAGCGTTGCCGGCCAGATACTTCGCCGTCCACTCGGCGTCCTGCTTGAGCGCTGTGATCCGCGCCTTCGCCGCCTCCGGAGTGCCACCGAACGAACTGGACGGAGCGCCCTCGCCGCCCTTCATCGGCGCCTCAGCGAACTGCTTGCCAAGGAACGCGAACACCTGCGCGGCCTTCTTCAATCCCAGCGCGCGCTCGATGGCCTGCCCTTCCTGCTCGTTCAGACCGGCCTCGCGGCGCGCCCGGCGTGCAAGCTCGGCATTGGCCTCGAAGTTCTGGCCCCACTCCTTGCGCAGATCCTGCTCATCGATGGCCGCCTGCTGCTCGAAATGCGCCTGCTGCTGCTGGACCTGGCCACCGCCGTACTCGTTCCACCAGGACGCAAGCCCCTCGGCCTGCTTCGCCGTCAGTCCCAACTCGTGGAACTTCCCGGCCGCCACCTTGGCGAACTCCGGGTTCGACCCGTCCGGTACCGGCAGCTTGTAACCATCGGCGTTTTCCGGGCGCCCAAGCTTCTGATAAAACGCCGACCACTCCTCCGGACCAGCGTCGTCCTTCGGCGGCACGATGGCCCGGCCGGCCTTGTCGGCGCCGAGCAGCTTCTCCAGGTTCTGGTAGGAACCCAGCACGTCGGCCGGCCCTTTCCAGCCCTTCGTCTGAACGAAACCACGCGCATCTTCCGGCAGCGTCGCGGTCCAGTCCTGTGGAGCCGCACCTGCAGCGCCGCCACCATCTCCGGCACCAGGTGCCGGGTTGCCGGCCGGAGCCGACCCGTTTTGCTCACTCATCTTTTGCTGTCCTTTCAGTCAGGCGGAACAAGTCCGCATCATCGACGTGCAGGTTTGCCAGGATACGCAGGATCACCTCTCGGCGCCCCTCGGCCTGGAACGAGGCAGGCACGTCCGTCTGCCGCGATACGGTGGAAACAACGGTGGTCGAGCGATGCAGGCGGCAGAACCGCGCCAGGTCGGCCAGGACAATCTCGGCGTCCGGCGTGAGCTTGCCATCCTCGCCCAGGAAGCAGCGACGAAACGCGCGGCGCCGGTTCAGAATCTGCTGGATGCGGTCGATCACGGCATCACCGCCGGTACGCCCTGCGACGCCATAGCCTGCGTCTCAGCCAGCGTCTTAGCGGTCTCAGCAGCAATCGGCGCCGCCTCCAGCAACTGCTGCATCCCGGCCGACTGCTGCTGCTGCTCCTTCATGGCCTCGATGTCCTCTTGCGAGCGCAGCACCTTCGCCGGCACGCCGTTGATGTCCGCCAACTCGCGCGCAGCCTGCGGCAGGTCGAACGCCATCATCACGGACGGATCAACCTGTGCCAGCGGAGCGATGGCCTCGAAGGTCCGCAGGATGGCCACGCCGTCCTCAGCACGCTGCGCCCGGTTCAGCGGCGACACGTATTCGATTTCGACCTCGCCGCCCATCTCGATCAACTCGTCCGGCATCGGCGGCAGCATCCCGGCGCGAGACAGAATGTCCAACTCGCGCTCGATCAGCGGCCCGAGCATCTCGGACTGCTGCCGGCCCATCGTCGGCGCCAGCAAAGCGCCCTTCTCCTGCGCCCGCAGCATCGCCTCGGTCGCGGTCATGTTCGGCGCATCGACCAGGATCTGGAACAGCGTGACCAGGAATGCGTCGTTGATGATCCGCTGCCGCGCCTCGATCATGTCCAGACCCCAATCGAGCCGCGCGTCGATCTTCAACGGATGCACCAGCGGCTGGCCGCGCTCATCGACGCCGCCGTAGTTCAGCGCATCAGGGCGCATGTCGAACGCCTGCAGCGCGCCATCCTCCTGCAGCAGCAGCGGCGGTCGCACGGCAAGGTGGCCAGCGCGAAGGATGGTCTTCTGCATCTCGTTCAGCGTCTTGATGTCCGGCAGCACAAGCATCGCCGGCGAGCGCCCGTAGGTTTCTCCGGGTGACGTGATGTACCGGCCAAGCGCGTACGGGAACGAGCGGTAGCCGCCTTCCTCGACTATCGCCTTGCCGTCGAGGCAGACGTAGTAGGAGGCATACTCCATGCCGCGATAGTCGCTCTCTCCGCTCTTGCGTTCCTCGTTCGGCTTGACGCAATGCACGAAGCAGAACTTTTGCTCCGAGTCCTTCTCGGCAGCCTCGCGGATTTTCTGCGGCAGCTTCGCCGGATCGAAATGCTGCATCGCCTGCCGCGCCGTGTAATCGAACTCGCGGTGCACCGTGTCGATCGTGCCGTAGCGGTTTTCGCAGAAGAACAGCCGAGCCAGGTCGATCGACTTGTACCGGATGCCGACGCCCAGCATGTCCTCCAGCAGCACACCGCCGGTGCCGAACGACCCCAGCGACATGTAGGACTCGTGCATCTGCGAGGCGAAGTTCGCCATCGGCGAATAGCGCACCCGGAACAGGATGTTAGTCACCGCATCCAGGTACTGCTGCACCGCCGGCGATTCGTTCAGGTCTTCATCGGCCACGCGCAGCCGGTGCCACTTCGCGGTGCGCGGCGTCAGCATGGACTCCATCGCCGCGGCGAAGCGCGTCAGCGCCAGAGCAGCGGTGGCGTCAAAGATTTTCTCCGTCCGCTTGGCGCCCTGCTCGACGTCCTTGCTGGTGAATTGCGCGCGATCCGGCCAGATCCGCTCGGCAAGCTCCTGCCAGTGCGAATCGAAGATCGACCGCTCGGATTTCAGGCGCTCGTGGCGCTTAATGATGTCGTCGGCACGCGAGTCCATGTCAGTACTCCAGGAGATGAATTGAGCCATTGACCTCTTGCGTTACGGTCAGCGGCATATAGCCCAGCACGAACTCGTCCATCGTGTTGTCGATCTGGCTCGACAGCCAGCGCAGCGAGTTTTCAATCAGCGGCCGAGACACACCGGCGGTGTTGCTGTGCTGGTCCTCGATGACGCGGCCGACGTTCGTGACAATCTGCCCGGCGCCGGTGGCCTCATCGACCATGCCATTCGTCGCATAGGTCAGCGGCGCCGATAGCGTCGGATTGCGCAGCATCATCCAGACGCCAACATCGGACGTCGGCGTGACCACCGCGCCGCCGAACTTCTGAATGGAGATCGGCACATCACGGAAGGCCGCCAGCTTCCTGACGCCCTTGACGGCGTAGATCGTTCCGACAAGGTTCGCGTTAAGCAGCGTCGTGTGGTAGAGAACCTTCGATTTGCCTTCCTCGCTGATCGAGCCTTCGCTGGCAACCTGCGAACAGATCGTGGTGAAATCACCGGCGCCGGTCGTGCTGCGGATTTCGTAGCGAACTGGCTGATACGGCGAGCGCATGAACACGCCAGCGGCACTGCCGGCATAGTTGAACGTGTGGCAGTGACAGAACCCGCCGGTCGGCGTCTTCAGGTACAGGTTCAGCACCGCACCGCCGAGCCACAGGAAATCGCCCAGGCAGACGGTGAAGGCGTCCCAATCGTAGCCCTTGATCGCGTCATAGCCAGACCACTGCGTCCAGGGCAGCCGCAGCTTGGTTGTTCCGTCGTTGATCACGACCAAGTAGTAGGTGCCATCGTCGCCGTTCGATTCGATGTACCAGCCGTCCTGGGTCGCGGTGTAAGGAGCGACAGCGCTGCTGCTGAAATACCCAAACCGCTTGATCACGCCGGCCTCAAGCGCAAACGAGTCGAACGTGATCTCGACCTGCTGGCTCTTGCCGGAGAAATACGGCTGATAGGTCCGCGACTGCCGCACCAGGTACTGCCCAGCAGTGACCGACAGAACGTTCGCGCCATTCGAGAACGAAGCGGTCCCGGTGCCCTTGGTGTCCCAATGCGTCGAGTCCTCGCCGCGGACAGTCTTACCGTCGAACAGCGTCGTAAGCTGCGACACGCGGGAGCGGCCGCCGGCATCGATGCCGATCGCGCCTGCGCCTGCTGCTGATCCACCACAGCCGGCAATCGCAGGGTTCAGGATCACGGTCACGTTAGGCTCCCATATTCACGATGACGAACGCCCCGGTCCCCGAGATCGCGACGACGTTCGCGCGCACGAACCTCCACGGCGCACACAGCACGAAGCCGTCGCTGGAGTACTCGGCCGCAACCAGTGCCAGCGTCACAGTGGCCGCCTCAAGCCAGTCAAGCTCGTCGTTTGAAACCTCGACACGAACGGTGGCAGAGCCAGATCCGGCTGACGTCTTGCCGGTTACCTGATAGGTCGAGCGCTCCGCGTAGTTCGTAAATGCCTGGCCGACGCCTGTCGTGGCGGTGGCGCCGAGCAGCACACCACCGCTGGCCAGCATCGCCGGCTGCGTCACTTACGACCCCAGCAGCGTCTTTGTGCCGGTCGGCGCAGTTCCAACGCCCTCCGGCCCGGTCAGGATCGATGCCGCGGCGCCCTTGCGACGCCGAGTCTCGTCCGATGCCTGCTGGCGCGCAGCCGCATCATCGACGGTCGGAACCGGAGGCGGAGGCGCCGGCGGAGGCGGCGGAGAAGGAACGTCAGAACCGAACAGTGATTTTACGACGCCACCCATAGCAGCCTCCTATCCGAGAATCGCGTAGTCAGAAATCGCGGTCGCCCGACGCGGCTCGTTGCGCTCGCGCTTGATCACACTCCGCGCCTCGCCAGCGCCCATCATCAGGTACTGGCCAGCCTCGCAGACGTGCGAGTAGATCGTTTTGTCAGGAACGTCGCGGTAACGCTCGTCGCCGGCGACCTGAATCCGGCGGTAATGATACCCCCCGGACATGCCTTTGCGCAAATACCGGCACTGCGGGTGAATCAGCAGCCCAGGCTTACCATCGACCATCCGGTTCAGGTACAGCGCCACGGACTCACGCCGCTTGATGAAATCGTTTGACGGCGCCGGCGACGCAGGCACGCCCTGCGCGCGCAAGATCTGAAACGGCGTCGTCTCGTCGGTCTGCGCCCGGATATCACCAGCCGGATCGCCGGTGAATGTCTCGAACCGGAAATCGCGGTAGCGCGACTCCACGATGCGCCGGACTTCCTCAGCGAAGCGCACCGCGCCCATGTCCTCGGTCACCAACTCCGAGTGCCACAGCCAGCGACCATCGACCAGGCGCTGGCCGAACACGGCGGCCGGCGTCAGCCCGAAGTCGATGCCTACGTGCAGCGGCAGCTTCGGCGTCAGTTCAAACTCGGCGCAATGCACGGAGTCGCGGTACTCGGGATAAACCGGCTTTCCGTCCATGACGAAGCCGTAGTCGCCATCGACATAGACCCGAATCCACTCCTGGTCCTTGCCGGCGATCTGGCGCTCGTAGTAGTCCGGCGGCAGGTGCGCGCGGTTCTCGGCGTCAGGAGCCAGCCCACCAGGCTGCCGGAAGAACTCCCAGCCGGCCGGCCGCTCTTCCTCGGCAAGTCGGTAATACCAGTGGTCGGTGTCCGGCGGGTTGGTCGACATGATGATGCCCGACCACGTCGGACCGCCCATTGCCGCGGACGGGTAGCGCCCAACCCTGCCTGTCAAACCATCGAGGATCGCCTTCGGGATCTCGCGCGCCTCATCGATCCAGGCGCCGGTCAGTTCCATGCCGAGAAGCTTCGAGATGTCCTGCGGCCGGTCGAGCGAGATGAAGATCACCTCAAGCTCGAACACGTTGTCCCGGATGATATGCATCGGCGGCCCGGAGTCGATCCAGCGCCCGAGCGACGGCGGCACCCACTGGTGCCAGGTCTTGATCGTCGTGGTTTTCAGTTCCGGGTATGTGTTCCGCACCACTGCCCAACGCGAGCGGCGAATGCCGTCCTTGCCAGGCTGCTGCTGCTGCGCGCGCCGGATGACTTCCATCACGCAGGCGGTCGATTTGCCAGAGCCATACGGACCCATGATGCCGCGCACGAATGCGTCGGACTTCATGAACGCCTTGGATACCGGACCCGGCGGCGTGTAGCTGACGGCGACGTCGGCGGTCTGCTCGGAGCGCGTGCGGCGTTTGCTCATAGGTTGATCTGAATCGAGATGCCGCCGCCAGCCTGCTGGCCATCATCCCAGCCGGCTCGCGCCTTCAGCCAGGCCAGCGACGCCTGCCAGTTCTTGCCGGACTTCGCGGAATCGAAGAACGCACGCGCAACCTGCGAGTTTGCCTTGATCGCCGCGACCTCAAGCTCGCGCGCATAGTGCTGCTTGATTTGCCCCGGCCGCAGGTTCAGCGCGACGGCGATCTCCTTCTCGGTGAAGCCGAGCGCCGCCATCGCCTCAACCTGGCCGGCCGTCTTGTCGTCACGCTCGTGCGGGATGATCTTGCCGGTCAGCGGATCGCGGCCGGCGTCAGAAACCGGGAACGCGCGCTCGATGTGATCAGGCGCGCGAGAGTTGTGCTTTGCGGCCACTCCAAGCCTCCCAGCGCGCGACGATCACGTCGGCGTAACGTGGATCAAGCTCGACTAGGCGAGCGCACATACCCAGGCGGTCTGCCGCGATCAGCGTCGAGCCTGAGCCGCCGAACGGATCAAGGACCAGATCACCCGGCCGCGCGTTGTGCCGCAGCATGCGCTCGATCAACTCGACCGGCTTCATGGTCGGGTGCATGTCCGATCGCTTCGGCTTCTCGGCACGGATCACGGACGGCACCACTTCCTCGACGGTCTCGGCGCCGCCGACGATCATCACGCGGTCGCCGATGGTGATCTGGTACCGGCCATCCGGCAGGCGCTCGAATGGAGATCCGTCGCCAAGATCCATCACGGTCGTCTGCTTGCGACCGCCATACCAACGATGCGCCGAGCCAGGCTTCCAGCCGTACCAGATTGGCTCATGCTGCGCCTGATAATCGCAGCGCCCCAACACCAGCGCGTCCTTGCGCCAAATGATCTGATTTTGAATGTGGAACCCAGCCGACTTCATGGCCCAAGAGAACGTCCCACTATTTCCGTTCAGGTCGGCGTGCGCGACATAGATCGCGGCGCCAGGCTTCATCCAGGACCACGCCGCCGTGTAGAACCCGAGCAGAAAGTCAAAAAACTCCTTGTCGCCCATATCGTCGTTCTTGATCTTCCCGGCGGCCGACTCATAGGCCACGTTGTACGGCGGATCGGTCCAGCAGATATCCGCCAGCGCGCCGTCCATCAGACGCTGCACCACCAGGACGTCGGTCGAATCCCCAACGATCAGCCGGTGCGGCCCCATCACATAGACGTCGCCAGGCTTCGAGACAGGCTCGTCCGGCAGCGCCGGAGCCTCGTCCGGATCGCGCTCATCGGCAGGCGGCCCCATCAGGCTGTCCAGTTCCTCGAGCGAGAAGCCCGTCAGCGACAGATCGAAGCCACCCAGGCGCAGGTCGGCAAGCTCGGTGCGCAGCAGGTCAATGTCCCAGCCGGCGTCCAAAGCGATGCGATTGTCCGCCAGCACCAGCGCCCGCCGTTGGGCTTCGGACAGGCCCGGCAGGGTGATGGTCGGCACCTGTTCCATGTTGAGACGCTGAGCCGCCTGTAAGCGGCCGTGACCAGCAATGATCACGCCGGCCTCGTCCAACAGGATCGGGTTGGTGAAGCCGAACTCGGCGATCGACCGCGCAATGACCTCGACCTGCGCCGGCGAGTGCGTCCGCGCGTTGCGGTCGTAAGGCACCAGGTCGACAGGCCGACGATACTCGATGGCCAGCATCACAGCGCCCGTCCAGCAGCCAGCAGCACAGCAAGCAAAGCGCGCAGCAACGGATCCAGGATCGTCCAGACAAAGCTGACCAGCAGGACGCCGCCGATCACGTTGGCGATTTTTTCGGAAGTGGTCATCACCTAGTCTCGATATGAACCCGGAGATCAGCACCAGGGATGTACTCGATCGGAACGCCGGACAACTCAGACGGCAGCACCCCATCAAACACGAAGTTGAAATCGAAGTAGGCCAGCAGATCGTCGCGTAGCGCAGTCGAGATCAGCACCTTCGTCGGCGTCTTGCCACGATCGTTCAGTTCGAGGACGCGGTCGATGACCTGCAGGATGATGGCGCGGCCACGGCGGACCTGAGCAGTCTCCTGGCGCGGCACGATTACGGCGGGAGCGTTCATGGTGAGAATCCTATATCAACGATGCGAAAACAGCAACAGCGCAGCCGCGCCGTGTTACCCCGTTACCGATTGTTACCGGTTACACAGGGAGTTTCTAAAAGGTGCTTGTGTGCGTATGTGTGTGCGCATGTGTATTAGTACAGATTACAGGTTACATGGGTTACATAGGTTACACGGCATAAAATCAATTAGTTAGCGAGGTTACAATGTAACCTATGCTACCCGTATCCACGCTTTCGATATCCGACCAGAATCCCTGACGGTCTTTCGCTGCCAACCAAGCACGCGGAGGATACGACCGACGCGCTTCTGGATCATCTGGTCGTGCCGGCCGATCTCGATCTTCAGGCAATCGCTCAGAAGGTCGTGCATGAACATCCGAGTCCTTCCTTCAAGCCACTGCTGCACGACTGGCTCCCAAGAATCAGCGTCACGGCGATCCTCGACCTCCTCCTGCTGCCGATCATTGGGAACATCCCACCACGACACGCCGTCCAGATACAGGCGGACCGCCTCCGCGAACAGCTGATCCCGGTTCCGCCGCAGCCATTCGTGATCCACCTGGCCGCACCGAACAGGCCAGAACCGCCGCGCACCGGTGTCGTCCTTCTGCCAGTCGTCCCGGTTCGTGGTGCAGACCAGCACCGTCTGCCGAGGATGGTCCTCGGTGTTCCGGCCGTAGGCTTTCCGGTACCGATCCACCTGGCAGGAGATGATTCCTTTGATCCGCTCGACCTCGGCGCGCGAGAAGGAATGCATCTCTGAGATTTCGACCAGCATGTGGCCCTGCAGGACGCCGAAGAAATCCTTGGTCATCACGGACTCGTGGCCCTCGACGAACCACTTGCCGCCGAGGATGGCCAAGCCGGAGGATTTGCCGGCGCCCTGGCTGCCCTCCAGGACGGGAACGGTGTCGACCTTGCAGCCAGGATGAAACACCCGCGCCACCATCGATATGCACCAGCAGCGCCCCACAGCCTCCGTGTAGGGATTGTCGTCGGCGCCGAAGCCCTCGGCCATCAGATGCCCGACGCGCGGCACGCCGTCCCACTGGCGCGACTGCAGCCACTCCTTGCACTCGTTGCGCGTGTCGTGGAAGGCCGCCACCAGCGCAGCGTCGTGGCAGGTCTGCACGCCGATCCGATGCAGCCCGACATGCCGCTGCATGTAGAGCGCGAGCTTCACGTCGTCGGCGTCCTTCCACTTGCGCTGCGGTCCCTGCCAGTCGGTGACGATCGAATCCAGGAACTCGTCGTACCAGATGTGACCGCGGATCGTCGGATCGGCCTCGATCGCCCGGACGACGTTGTCCAGGTTCATCAGCACGGCACCCTTGTCGGTGACGGCCAAGCCAAGCTCTTCCCACAGCGCAACGCCTGCGGCCGGGATACCTGCTCCCACAGGCACCCCGGCCGGTTTTGTGGCGGCAGCATCACCGGATGGAGAAGTGTGCCCCCGGCTGCTGCTGGCCCCGTTATCACCCACGGTGGCCTGGGGTTGTTCAAGAATCTCGCCTGTCTCAGGATCGACGCCAGGAGGAACCGCAGGAGGCGACCTGCGCCGCGGCTCCGGCTTCATCCCTAGCGCGTCGGCCGCGGCCCGGACGGCTTTCGTCAGATCGCCGTTGTGTTCGTAGTAGCAGTACAGGTCGAACGAATTGACCGGCCGCCCCGACTCGTCGGAGCAAAGCGGATCGCTGGCGTGATGAATCCATGCGCGACCGTCAGGAAAGACATTGACGCCAGGAAGGCCGGTACCGGAATGCGGCGACAGCCAGCGCCGGCCCTTGCGAGCGTAGCCGTAGGCCGTCAGTGCGTCCTCGATCGCCCGCGAGGCGACGTAAGCCTGGATGACAGACTCGCCGCTGCCGATCGGCTTGGCGATGGAGCGTTTCTCCGGCGGTGCGGTTTTCTCGACCCACGGACACACGTCCTGCAGTTGCGGCTTGAACTTGTCCCACTGGTTCCAGATCGTGATGAGCCAGTCCGGCGGCGCCGGGAACTCCCCGTTAGGCCGCGTCAGCCACACGTAAGGCTTGCCAGTGTCCGGATGAATCGACGGCGGGAAAACGTCCTGGCGCTGCTTCCCGTCGCAGGCGGCGCGAAGCTCGAACACGGTGAAACGCCCCTTGCTGCCGTCCTGCTTCGGCCAGGTCAGCGAGTGGTACTGCAGCGACACGCCATCGGGAACTCGGAACATGATCCGGAATCCCTTGGCGGCCCCTTGAATCGTCGGGTTAGCGGAGCGCAGACCTTCCAGATCGATGCCGAATTCCTCGCAGATTGCGGTCATGGCCTCGATGTCGTCGACGTCCAGCGAGCAGAGCCGCGAAGGCCCGAGCGCGACGCCGATATTCCAGTCCGGCCGCTCGACGAAATACGCCTCGGCCGCCTCGGGATCGCTGATAACGTCGTTTCCCCAGTCCTCGGTGACGGGGCGCTTGGTGCGCGGCGGAAGCGGTACGATGTGCAGACCGTAGCGGCGCGTATAGGCTTCGGCGAAGCGTGCTGTATTCACAGAATCTCCTGGCAGATCGGCGCGATAAGTTTGGGGCAGCCCCCGCGCCAGGACTGAGGCTCCGTCACTCGGTGATCAGCCGAATCAAGCCCCATCGGAATATTACATCGCCGATGTTATTTTCGCAACACGTCGGCCACGCACTGAACCGGATCGCGAGCCAAGACCGCCACCGCGCCGCGATCCCGCATGGCAGTCAGGAAGTCGCGCTGTTCTTGCGAGAGCCGGCCGTTGCGCGACTTGCACTCGACGAAGAACGCGCGGCCGTCCGGGCGGAAGCCATGCAGGTCCGAGAAGCCAGGCACACCGACGCGAACCGGCCTGCCGTCCTTGGTCCAGAACGTGCCGACGTTCGCCCGGAACACCGTGCAGCCCGCCTCGGATAGCGCGAGCATGCACTGGTGCAGGATGGCGGACTCACGCACCGGCAACCTCGGCACCGCAGGCAGCATACCCGGCTACGTCGATCCACGAATCGGCATGCATCGGGTTGGCACCGAGCCTCGCCACCTTGAACAGGATCATCATCTCGGCGACCTTGGCCGGCGTGATGGTGACCCCAAGGTGCGCAGACCACAGATCCGCGATGTGCCGGAACGTCACCGCCGGCTGCCCATGCGCCTGATCCCTGTCGCCATTGACCAGGCGATCGGCGGTGGCGAGGACGTCAGAACGGGATGTCATCGTCCACCTGCGGAACATAGCCGTTCGACTTAGCCTGATGGTGCTGGCGCTGTGGCTCGGATTGCGCCGGCGCCGGAGCGCCAGACTCAGCGCGTCCGCCGAGCATCTTCATTTCGTCGGCGACAATCTCGGTTGTGTATCGATCTTGCCCATCCTTGTCCTGCCACTTGCGAGTTGTCAGCTTGCCCTCGACATAGACCGACGATCCTTTCCGCAGATACTGCCCTGCGATTTCCGCGAGCTTGCGGAAGAACACCACGCGGTGCCACTCCGTGGCCTCTTTCTTCTCTCCGGTGCTTTTGTCCTTCCAGGTTTCCGATGTGGCGATCGTGACATTGCAGACGGCGTCGCCGTTCGGCATGTACCTCATCTCAGGATCGCGGCCCAGGTTGCCGATCAGCGTGACTTTATTAACCGAGGCCATGACGCACCCCCGCACGCACAAAGCCTTGGCGCAGCATCATGCGATCGACGAACGCAACAGAAGCGCTGCGGCATTCTTTCTCCCTCGCGTAGATTGCTCGCCTCGACTGAGTTACGCGGATTCGAACAACTTTTCCGCTTGGGCTTCCGACCGGGCGATATTTGACTGTGTTCATTCAGTCACCTCAGTCTTGATCGCCTCAACCTTCCCACCCGCCGCCATGATGCGCGCGACGTCGGCAGCCTTCGCCGGCTTGGCGGAGATGACGCCAGCAGCGACATGCATCACCGCCTGGCTGGCGGCATTGGCCTCGATGAGGCGCTCGGTTCCGTTGAAATTGACTACGTAGATTCGCATGGTGTTACCTCCTGGTTGCGCCCTGCCGGGCATGAAAAACGTGTTTCGCCCAGGCGGCCGGGTTTTTGTACCCACGCGACGCGCCCAGCGCGATTAAATCCTGCAGGCTCTGCGCCGCCCCTTGCTCCTTCGCCCGCTGCCGCCGCAGCATCGCCGGATCAATCTCGGCAAGCTCGCCGGCCTTCTCTTCGACGACGCGCCACTGTGGAATCCACAGATGCCCGCAGGCGCAGCGCTGCACCTGAGCGCGGACCACGGCGTAGCACTTCGGGCATTGCTTGACCGGCACATCGTCGGGATCAGCC
>JACCDR012714672.1_pt1 | contig 40361 bp, 42 predicted proteins | sample 7446431 | NCBI WGS metagenome assembly JACCDR01 (sample SAMN15323443, study PRJNA562643) | freshwater metagenome | isolation source: river surface water | place: USA:Blue River Watershed | collected 2017-08-17
CTCCGGGTGGCAGGCCGTCAACGCGAGGAGGGTCGCGTGAATCCGGACCAACCGAAAGCCGGTGAGACTTGGGGTCCGTATGTCGCCAACTCAGGCGGCTGGTACACGCTCCAAGCTCAACCCGATTACACGCCAGCGCCGCTGCTTGTTCAACGGGACGACGGATACATCGAGAACTGGCGAATCGTCAAGATGCTGCCGGACGGACCCACGCAAGTCGCCGGTGCCTTCACTGAAGCCGACGCGAAGTTGTACGCCGCGGCTCCCGAGTTGTTAACCGCGCTGGAAGGGTTGCTGGCTTGCCCAGACCTGCAATGGGACGAGTTGGAAACGAACTCGTACAAGGCAATCGGCGTTGCCAAAACCGCAATTGCCAAAGCGAAAGGCGGTAACCTATGAATGCAAAAATCCACATCACAGACGATCAACTTAACCGGATCTTTGAATCCGATTCTGAACAGTACGAGAAAGGGCGCAAGGCCCTGCATCTTCTCAAGCAGGGCGCAATCAGCGGGGACAGGTTCCTGCGGCTGATCTCAAACTACAAGGGCCAGAGCCTCAACAAGTTCACACGTCATTGTGCCGAGGTGGCGAACGCTCGACTCCGCTCTGGCTGGGCGGCTGTCAACGCGAGGGAGGTGGCACTGTGAGCGCCAGTCATACACCGGGGCCTTGGAGGGCGGTTAAAAATGCTGGAACCTGCTACATTTTGCCCCCTTTTGGGAATGACGACGCCTGCATTACAAGTGTTTACGTTAAAGGGAACGGTCAGAACGCCAGTAAAAACCTTGCCAACGCCCGGCTTATCGCTGCGGCTCCCGAACTGCTGGTGGCACTGGAGAAGTTCGTTGCGACCGTAAAGGCAACTGGAGGGCTTGATCACCACGGAGCACCTAAAGCTGACCCTGAATGGTTGGACCTCGGCGATGCGTACACCGCGGCCAAGTCGGCCATCACCAAAGCGAAAGGTCAGTCGTGAAATTCCTCAAACGTGCAGCTGTTGAGCTGTTCAAGGCGTTTATCTTCGTCTCTGCATTCCTCATCGCCTACATCCTTCTATGAGCACTGAGACCGCTGAAAAGCCGGTCGTCACCGCCGCCGAAGTGATGGACTGGTTGATCGACAATCACCCTCAGTTGGCCGGCGCTGAGCTCGACCGTAAATGGGTCTGGCTGGCTGTCGATCTGAGGGGCGAGAGCAATCGCGAACTTCGCGAAGAGCTCAAGGCATTCGGATTCCGGTTCGCAAAGCATGGTCACCCGCTCCCGTCCGGAGCGACTGGCACCTGGGCTCACCACTGCGACCGTCCGATGCCGTTCAAACGTCGGGGCGGTGGATCCACCGAGCCGAACTGGAACAAACTGGCTAAGGAAGCCGGCCTTACTGTGGAACAACTGAAATCTGCACTCTCTTAATCAAGAAATCTATGAATAGTCCGATGGAAAATCCCCGTCTGTTGATCAAAGTCATTGGTGTCCAAGTTACCACCAAGAAGCCGACCGAAGCGCAAGTCGGCGCGATTGTTGCCTGGCTTGGTAATGCCGGAGCCAAGATCGCCAGCCTCGGCACGATGCTCGAGTCGATCGCTAACCACCCTGATCGCGACGACTCCTCCAAGCTCGAAGTGCTGATGCCGATCTTCACTGCGTTGAAGACCGGAAACTATGAGCCGCTGATCGCTGACGAGAAGCCGGCCGAACGGTTCAATCCGCTCGAGTCCAACGCTGGCCCGGTGATCGACATCACGCCGGTTCAGACGCCTGCCGCTCCGGTTGAACGCCATCGGGAAAACACGGTGGCAGACCAGTCTGACGACGTGCCTGTGGTTGGTCAGTTGTCCGAAGACCCGGCCGATTTACTGAGGCGCGCCATCGTCGCGATGTCGAACAAGACGCCGGCCAAACCGATCGACGAGGCCAAGGTTGAAGCCATCGTTGCCGCTGCGCTCGCCGGTCACCTCGACACCATTACGTCGAATATGAGTGAGCTGATCGCCAGCCTCGAGAAGCGGCTGACTGAAGCCACCGGCAAGGCGACCCGCCTCGAGATTGTCCACCCGGACAAGGTGATCGACCTCGGCGCCGACCCGGTTCACTGCCAGTTCCCTCAGATTCTCACCTGGCTGTCCGGCAATGTGCCGGTCTGGCTGTGGGGCAAGGCCGGCGGCGGCAAGACTCACCTCGGCCGTCAGCTGGCCAAGGCGCTCGACCTGCCGGCGACGATCGTGTCGATCGACCCGACGATGACGGTTGGTAAGCTCCTTGGCTATCGCAACCTGGCAACCGGCGAGTACGTCGAAGGCTTCCTGATCAAGCCGTATCGTGACGGCGGCCTACTGATGCTCGACGAGATCGACACCGGCGACCCGGGGATCCTGGCCTGCCTCAACGCACTGCTGGCCAACGGGCACTATATGTTCCCGAACGGCGAGACGATTGAGCGTCACCCGAAGTTCCGCGTCATCGCCGGCGCCAACACCCGCGGCACCGGTGCGACCGCTGGTTACACTGCCCGCCAGAAGCTCGACGCTGCCACCCTTAATCGGTTCGCCATCATCGAGCTGCAATACGACGAGAAGCTTGAGGAGCTGCTGGCCCTCGGATCTGACACCACGGCGCCGACCTACCCTGACTGCAAGCGTTGGGTCACCTGGGTCCGCAAGGTTCGGGCCACCGTTGGTTCATCCGTCCTCATCTCGCCGCGAGCCAGCTACCTTGGCGTCGCCGCGATTCGGGCCGGAGTCAAGGTCAGCGAAGTTGCTGAGGCACTGGTCTTCGGCCTCGTCACTGACGACACCAAGCGCAACATCAACTCTAGCTGCGGCACGCCATGAAAAGGCTTAGTGGTAAAGGCCGCAAGATCGACGAGGGTGTTGAGGGTCTCTTTATCAACACTCATAAGTCGATGCGCGATGCTCTGGACTGCGCGATAAAAGGCCAAGCAGACTACGGTGCCCGCAGCCAAAAGCGGCGCATTCCAATTGAGATCCTCAATGAGTGCATCTCCGGAAACAAGCGACTCGACAGGTTGATTAAGCGGGCTGACGCGCTGATTGACGCGGCTATCCTGCAAGATCCTCGGCTAAATCGGAAACACGCTTGGGTTCGGTCCGAGGAGGGCATCGATGCTTGCCCGGCGCTAGTTTCATCCGGCGAGCCGGCCTGTTGCCTCGACCGTCGCAAACTCAAGCTGGCTGACCAAGCCAGTGCGGAGCCTATCCGGATCGTCATCTCAACCGACTCAACCGACGACGCCAGCGAGGAGCATGTCGTTGCGTTTATCGCGCTCACCAAGCTGGCGCAACAGTTCCGACCGCTGGAGATTTGGTGGCAGGGGGCGTGGCTGTGCGAGGGTAGAGCCTTCGGCCAAGTGCTGCTGGCGCCACTCGTTCAGGGTGATATGGACTTCTCTCGAGTCCAGTTTTTCCTGAGCAATCCGTTCCGCGACAGCTTCAGCTACCGGTGCATGTGGTACCACTCGGTTACCAAAAATTCGTCACCAACTAAGACTGTTTGCCATCGGTACGGCGGTGAGCGTGGTGAATACAGCTACCTGCCCGACACGTTTGACTTCATCTCCGAAAAGGGGATTCGGTCGGATGATTGGTGGATAGCCAGCACGGCCGCCGAGTGGGCTGGTCTCGAGCCGCTGTACCGGACGCAAGTCAGCGAGTACGGCGCCGAACAACGGTGGCGTCCGGAGGGGGCTTATCCGGAAACCAAAATCACCGACGCTGATCGTGAGCGATGGCGGCGGGAAGACGAAGCCGAGCGAAAGAGGAAGTCCGACGAGGCGAACGCACGGCTGAAATCGCTGACAGCGTAAAATTACAATGGACAACCGCTCATTGATCTGGTTCTTTAATACCCTGCGTGCTGGACAATAGAACCGCGGCGCACCAGCCAGCCTCTGAGTGCGCACCAATTTACGGGCCCGTACTGGTTTCGACTTTGGAACCGTTGCCGCCTACTACATGCCGAGGATGATCGTTGGCCTCGTTAAAACTACCGATCAAAACATCAACTGCTAACACTGAAAACCTGGTGCCCGACATGGCGCCTTCGTTGGATGAAGCCGACGCGATTCTCGCCCGTTATGGGTACGTAGATCGCGACGAGTTGGTCGAGGCTTAACCGCCTCAAACGGTGACCGAGCGACCGTCAATCAGCTGGTGGTGGAGGCGGCTAAACCCGCCCTGAAGCATGTATTGACGTAGCGGTGGCGCAACAAAGGACGCGGGGTTCGACTCCCCGCCGGGTCCACCAACTTTCCACCCAAAACATACCCATCAAACACCGGGCGAGCCTCGAAAGGGGCTCGCCCTTTCACTTGGGCTGCCGCGTGTCGGCTGTCCGATTGAAAGGAACACTGTGAAATTCATCATTGATTCGATCATCAAACATCCGTGGTGGTGGTTCTTCGGAGTCATGACCGCGATCGTTCTGGCTGGATACCCTTGGGTGGCCGTCGGAGCCGCGGTCTATCTGCTCGCCATCTTGGCCATCCTTCGGTTCTTCGCTGGCGCGAAAGGAGGCGGCGAGTGAGCGCGAACCCATTCGGCCCCAGCACTGAGGTAATCAGCCGGGCGTCAATCCCCGGCATGGTTGCGGCCTGGAACGAATCGGCCGGAGAAATCCAAGCGGCATTCGCGCTACTTCAACAAGCTCAAGAGCGGCTGACTGCGACGTTCGGCCAGCAGTCCAGATACAGTGGCATCGACGTCTTGGGAGATAGGAACCGGCGCGATCACATTGACCTGGCGAAACCTGAGAACACCATCAAGCACGTCAAAGACTGTGTATGGCACGCGCTCGTCGGTCGCCTTGAGCTGCGACGGATTATGAGCACCAAGCGCGCCAAGGAAATGGACGAGCAATTGAAGGCTGGCAACATGCCGGAAATCACCGAGGAGAACCTGAACGGAATGCTTCTCGGGATGCTCGACCAAGTCGGGCAATTCATGGACGAGGCGATCAAAGAGACGGTCGAATGGCTGATGCCCTGCCGGTCTCGGTACGTGTCGAATTCCTCGTTCGTTATCGGGAAGAAAGTCGTCAAGGAGTTCGCGGTCACATTCGGATACGGCGGGCACTGGCGGGTTTACTACGGCCGCGAAGACAACATCCGCGGCCTGGACAACGTGTTTCACCTACTCGACGGCAAGGGTTCGATTCCAAGCTACCAAGGTCCGCTCCGGGACGCTATCGAGGCGACACCCCTCAGCGAGAACGAATGCGAGACGGCTTACTTCCGCTGCCGGATGTTCAAGAACCAGAACCTGCACATCGAGTTCAAGCGGCAAGACTTGGTTGACTTGCTCAACCAGAAAGCCGGCAAGCTATGGCTGGCCGATCCGGAAAAGCGTCGAATGGTTTGACGTCAGGCCATTGCAAAACCACGATGGCTCCCCGCTGGACGCTCGGCGCAATGCTGAGCCGTCCCCGTCAGCTCATCGGTCTGCTCGTGGGACTGGTGGGCTGACGGGGATGAAACCCACAAGTAAGACTGACAGAATGAAGGAGATCGTGACTCGCGCTGTTCGGTTGAGGGAAGCAAAAGCCCTTGAACGGAAGCGAAAGAAGAACGCTTACGATCGGGAATGGCGAGCCGACCTCAAGGCCGCTCGAGAAGGATTCATCACAAAGGAGGCAACTGCATGAGCATACGTCCAAATTCGAAAGGCCGATTCCCTAAAGTCGGCAATGGCATTCACGACTTGGCCCTCGGTAACGGGACCCGATTCGATGTTGTCACCTTTCATCAGCCTGACGGCCCAATCGCCTTCGGTGTGGTCGGAAAGGGGTGCTACCTTTTCGATTCCCGACCAAACCCGGGATACCTGGCCGAAAAGTTTAACCGGCTGCTGTTGGCTGGTGACGCAGCAAACCTCGCTGACTTCATTGGCGACCAACTTGATGACGACCAGGAACCCTATGGCAACTACAACCGGAAGCTCTGCTCAGACGCTCCTCAAAAAAGGTGACACTCGAGCCGATGGGTTTCGGTTCTGGGGATACGAGAAACGTCGCGGCAAGTTCTACGAACGCTGGAGAAGTCCGGCTTCGTTCGAACGCTGCAAACGTGGCGCTGACCCGAAAGCGCCCCCGAAGTATGCGCGGTGTTTGATTGGCCCGAAATGCCCAGTCGCCTGGGCGGTCGTCACGCCAATCACCGACGAGCCTTCGATAACGTTCGCGTTTACCAAGTCGGTAGCCAAGTGGAATGCAATGCGTTCCATGAGGGAGGCCGGCTACTACGATCGAGCCAAAGAATGGCCGAGCTTCATCCGGGCGGTTCGCGCACCGGACTACGATTACGCCTTCTGGAAGCTGCCACAGCGGGCCGGAAGAGCTTGTTTCAGTGAAGACTACATCCGAGAAATGATATGAAGACACTCCTTGAGACGACTGATCCCCGCTACCTGCGACGGTTGGTCAGGGAATTAAACAGTGCTGGAATTGCCGACGGTTTCTATGCGCCAGTCGCCTGCCACAACGTCCGTTGTAACCGGGCAAGATTGCGCGGTGCTGCTATCGAGTGTCGGTCGGGAATGACTGAACCAGCGTGGTTTAAGCCGTCGAAGTTGGCGTTCTCCGACCCGTACGGCCGGGAGATTACTGCAAGGAGGCACCTTTGAAGACCTACATCGCTGGTTCGGTGTGGCTGCGGCGAGTGCCAAAAGAGCACGTCGCTTCGAACGGCAACCGGCAGTTCACCATTCTCGTCAAGGCGAAGAGCAAGCGGGCGGTCGTTGAACTGCTGGGCGGCGGAATGACGCTCCATCACCTCACCGGCTTCTGCGGCTGCCACGTTGCACCTGAAGAACTCGGCTTCAACAAGCGACGCAAGGTCTCGGACATCGTCCAAGAGCCCAGCGTCATCTACTACGAACACCAGCAAGACTGGTTCAAATACACCCCGGAACAATGATATCCAAAATCGGCAAGGGGTCGATGGCTGAAGAGCACGGCTACAGCTTCGACCTACTGCTTGGGTGGCTCGAAGACATCAGTTCATCTGAGCTGGAAAAGGCAGAGACAAAACCGCGTTACGAGAAAAGGGCCCACATGCTTGAAGATGCCCTCGAAATCCTCCGAAAACTCCAATGAGCCTCTATCCTGACGCCTTGTTGATTGTCGGAATCGCTCTACTGACCGCCGCCGTCATTGGTTACCGGGTTCGTTGCTGGAACTTACTTTTTAACGACTTGGAGCGCCACATTAAGACCACAAAGAAAGACCACAATGAGCCTCTATCCTGAAGAATGGCGACCTGCCTCGACGTCTGAATTCCTCGGTACTGCCGGACGAGTGGTCGTCAAGCTGACCGAAAAGATTCAGCGCCTTCGATCGACCGGCAAGATGAGCGGTCAGACGTGGCTCTTCCTTGGCGAACCCGGCATCGGCAAGACCGAGTCGGCCTTGGCCCTAGCGAAGATCCTGGCGCCTGAAAAATGCTGCATCGAGCAATGCAACGGACAAAGTTGTTCGGTTGACCTCGTCCGCCAGTGGCGCGACTCTCAACCGTTCAAACCGTTGTTCGGTGACTCGGTCAAACTGATCGACGAACTAGACCTCGCCTCGCCTGCCGCCCAGAACGAACTTCTGACGTTCCTTGACCGGCAACCGACCTGGCAACACGTCATCGCGACGACCAACAAGAACATCGACGCGCTACAGCCGCGGCTGCAATCAAGATTCCAGCCGTTTACTTTTCAGCCCGTGCAGGCCAGCGAAATCGCCACCCTGCTGACTCAGTTCGGTCTGGCTGCCAACGTCGCCCAACGCATCGCCATCGGTGTCGCCGGCAACGTTCGCGCCGCACTCCTCGACGCTCAAACTGTCATCGACCTCGCATGAAAGACACACAAACAGACAGACATTTGAATGCCAAGATAGCGCAATGGCACGTCGGCCTGCTGTACGTCATCAAGAAACACGGGCTCTACTACCGCGAGAACGCGCACGGCTACACAGGTAACGTATCCGAAGCTTGGAAGGTGCCGCTGGATGTGGCCCAGAAGCACGAATACATCCCACTTGGATGCCAAGACCCGGTTACGATAGAACTCGCTCCACGCCCTGACTACTGCTCCGACCTCAACGCCATCCGGGCCGCTGTCGACAAACTACCTGACGGCCCGTTTGCTTGGTGGTCGAACCATCTGATGCAGATCGTTGGAACTCACCTGAAGGCGGTCAACGCTGGCCCTCGTGAGCGGGCTGAGGCATTGGTTGCGCTCATTGAAAGCGGAATTCCAATCCAGTGAACGTCTTCATTCACCGGGTCTGCTGGATCGGTATCTGGATCTTCGGACTGCTGTTCGTCTGGTACCTGATCAAACCGTTCATCCCTTATGCCAAGAATCCCTCAGTTCGAACTCAACTTCCCGGCCGAACCGTTCCGCCTGGTAGCCGAGACGGCCATTGACTACGACCGCGTTCAACGCGAGCAAGAGCAGGCCGAACGAGACCGCGAAATGTCGTCGTCTCGCCAGTCTGCCCTTGCGTTTGTAGGCCAAACGGCCATCGTGAAGTAACGGTGATTGTGCCGAAGCTTCTATCGGCGAACCGCACCTGGTCGAGCATCGCTCCCAACTGCGGAACCCGATTTTCCGTTAACGAACTTCAACGACGACTTGGCGGTCCAATCATGGTCCTGCAAGTCCCTTCACAGTTGAGCGCCTTGCTCGTGATTCGCGACGAAGCGCACGGCGAACCGCTCAACACCCTGGCAGGAGAATGCCTCGGTCTACCCGTCGCCGGCCCAGCTGTCCTATGCACGGTCGGCGACATTGAGATTTGATATGAGCCAGAAGACGAATACGGACCTGCCCGACCAGCCCTTACGGGAACCGTCCGAGGAGTTCAAAAGGGCTTTCGATGAACACGTCAGCGGATGCGTGCGTGATTGCTCTTGCGGTCGGGTCTTCTTTGACAACGGCAACTCGGGTTACTCATGGGAAGAGGGTGAACTTGAGGGTCTTGAAGAAAAGGCGCTGAAGAACCCGGATAAGTATCAGGCCCGCGACTACGGGATCGGCTGTTACCGATACTGCGGTCGGCTCGTGGTGTGGGATTGCGTCTGCGAATACTCAACTGGAGCGGCAAACTTCGAACTCCTCCTCCAAGATCAGGGAGCTCAAATTGCCGACTACCTCAACGCCCGCGCCAAACGACTGCGGGAGGTTGCTGACTCGGTGACCATCAAAGACTCGGAGGCCCTCCGATGAGTGAGAACAAAGAACCGCTTCCAATTGGTCCAGAACCGATCCTGACCAAAGCCGACTACGACATTCATTTAGGCTCAGCAGAACTGCTTGCATGTCCGTTTTGTGGCGACAAATGGCCGATAAGTGGAGGCCAAAAGACTCCCAACGGGAAAGCTGTTTGCTGGACAATTCAATGCGGTAGAATTGAGCGATCCGTTCCTGATTGCTGCGCCTCAGTATGGGCAACCGATAGGGATCAAGCCAAGGCTCGATCGGATGCGGTGAGACGCTGGAATAGGAGGCCGACCCGATGAGTGGGCAAATCGAAGGTGTCGACCGAGTACCCATCGAAGACGTGGCCGATTCTTGGGGCGAACTCTGCGACAAGTTGCACAACGGAGACCTACCGCCGAGACCGTTCTGGCTGATGTTCGATGACTCCGGGTTCAAGGTTACCGAGGAGAACCGGAAAGCCCTGTCTTACGGCATGATGATTCGGCTGGAATGCAAACTGAGGGGGATGAAGTGAGTGACACACCAAGAACGGATGACGTGGCAATGTCTTCGGAAGATTACGAAGCCATGTATGAGCACGCCCAACGCCTCGAACGCGAACTCACCGAAGCAAATCTGCGTTGTGCTGAGAAAGCTGGCGAGGCTGCCGGATTGCGGATTCAGCTCACCGCAGCCCGCGCCGAGATTGAGCGACTGCGCGGGGAGATTCGCAAGGCGTACAAGGAAGGCAGCCAAATTGGAAGCGGACCTATTCCGAGGGCTGCACTGAGTCCCGATTACCTTTGGGATAACTCCCGCGCCAAACGGGTCATGGAGGGCAAAGAATAGTTATGGGAATGTTTGATGAAATCACCTGCAAGTATCCGCTGCCAGTCGAAGGCGCCAATGGCCTCAACTACCAGACGAAGGACACGCCGGCTCAGTTCTGTGAGCACTACGAGATCCGGGAAGACGGAACTCTGTGGTACCGAAACCACGACACCGAGGATCATTCGGAGGCTGCCAAGTGGGAGCGAGCGAATCCTGGGCAGACAGCTCCCGAGAACCTCGATCGGTTTATCGGCTGCTGCACGTCGATCAACCACCGCTGGGAGCCGTGCGCATTCACCGGCGAGATCCGGTTCTACACGCTCTACGACACCAAAGATGGCAAGATGGTGAACGCAGACGGTAACGGCGGCTGGATCGAGTGGTCGGCCTACTTCCTGAAAGGGCAGCTTCAGCAAGTGAACCTCATTGAATGGAGCGCAAATGATCCGAAACCTAGTTAGAAAACTCTCAGCTTGGGCTTGGAGTGATGAGGTTCGAGCCAGCGATGGCCTCGCCGTGCTTGAGCGGCTCCACGCAGAGCCTGGCGCGATGGAGATCCACGTCCGGAATCACCCGGCGTTGCAGGAATGTATCGCCCAATGCTTCGCTGCAATCGTCACCAAGTCGCCGAACTACGCCGAGATGAGCTTCGAAACCCGGGCGGGCGGCCAGTTCATCACGGTCACGGTTCAGAAGAGCGGACGACCGACACCTCACCAGCTAAGAATGGCTGCCGAGGCTGAACGCGACAAACTCGCTGAACAGGTTCAATCGCTGTTGACGCAGAGTCATGGGAATATCACACTGGCAAAGTGAGTTGGCGCAATCTTTCGTTCTGGCAGCGGCTTGACCGGGTCCCACCCATCTTGGTCAGGCTGCTTGCCCGTCATCCCCGCAAGTCGACGATGACAACGGAAGAGATTTCGAAGGCTAGCGGATTGGCGCCAGCCGCGGTTGTCGCGCTGTCGTCTCAGTTGAACTGGGATGGCGTCGAGATCCAGACCGTCCGCGCCTTCATGCAGGGGTGCGGAATGGACCTGGCTGACCCATTGCACGTTCGGCGGCTGCGGGACTACATCCGCTGGGCGGCCAAACGGCCACCTCACCAGCGGTTTGGATTCATCAAACGATCATCCGAACACGACGGCTACTTGGCTGACCTTTGGGCAAAGTGGAGGACGCACATCAATGACACCGCAGGAAAGGTTCGCTCAACAGAAGGCGACGAAGCATAGGGCGGCGCGGATGATCCGCGAAGCCGTGAAAGGAGATGCCACGATCGCTCGTTTACGTCGGGAGTTCCAAGCGAAGTTCGACAAGCGGGCGGCTCAAATCCAAGCCGAAGTGTGGGAAAAGATTCGGAAGGAGCAGATGGCAGCCTTCAAACTGTCCTGCAAGACGCTGGGAATTCCCTTGCTCCCTCCTGTTCCAAAGATTGACTACGACCGATGAAGCTATTCAAGAATGATGAAACCGGAACGTGGTTCGTAACGTTCATGTCGGACACCGGCGAGCAGTCGGTGAACACCGGGGCTGACACCCGGGAGAAAGCCGAGGACATCTGCCGGCTGGCCAAGATTGAGCAGCTCGAGAAGGCTGCAATGGTTGGCCGCTTGACCGCCGAGACGATTACCCGCCTGACCGCCGGCCACCGCGTTTCAATGGAGGAAGCGGCCCAGAAGTATGCCGAATGGATCACCGCCGAACGGTCAGCTTCAACGGCGTCCAGTAACCTTTCGATCATCGGGGCGTTCATCCGCGACATGAATTTGGCCGACGTCACACCGGCCCAGGTCAAAACCGAGATCGTCACGAAATTCATCAACCGGACGGAACTGAAGTTGTCCACCCGGAAGATTCAACGGTCGGTGCTGGTTGGGTTCTTCGATTATTGCTCGGTGTCGGGCTGGTTGATTGGCAACCCGGCCTCACGGGCAGTCATCCACTACAACGAGATCCCGATCGAAGACAAGGAACGGAAGCAGAAGGAGGTCTTCGAGCCCTCGGAGGTGAAGTTCCTGATCAACAGTCTGGAGGGTTTCTGGCGAGCTGCCGTCATCTTGTCCAGTGAGCTTGGTCTCCGCCTGTCGGATGTCTCCCAGCTGGAATGGAAGTCGTTCGATTTCAAGACCAAGAAAGTCGTCATCTGGATGGACAAGACGAACCAGCGCATTGAGCTCGACATGACGCCCGCAGTTCAGCGCCTCATGGTCAGCCTCCCGCAGACCGACAAGCGATTCGTTTTCCCCGAGGAGAAGGCGACCAAGCAATCCACCCTTAGCTGGCAGTTCAAACGGGCCTGCGAGAAGCTCGGCTTCGAAGGCCGATCGTTCCACTGCCTCCGCGCTACCTACGCCACCGACGAGTACCTGAAGCAAGTCGAAAGCTCCGACGCCATGAAGGCTGTCGCTTTGAAACTCGGCCACAAGTCGTCAACCACCACCGCCAAACACTACGTCAAGACGTGACCATCCCACTACCAAAGCCATCAACGACGGACGCCGAGATTCTGCTGGCCTACCAAACCGCCTTATCTCAGACAGGCTCCATCAAAGGGACCGCCAAACTCCTGAAGGTGGATCCGGCCGTCGTTCGGTCGTACATCGAGGACCACCCGCAGCTGAAGGCGTACCTGCCGAACGCGGCGGCACCCACTGAGGCGGAGCTCTTGGCGGCGCCAGCCCCCTTGGTCGTGTCCCGGTCAAACCCTGGCGGCGATAGCGATGTTGCGCTGGCGATGGAGAAGGCGGACCAACAGCTTCGACAAGGACTACTGTCGGTTGGACTGGATTCCAACGAGGTCAACACCGCTGCGGCGATGGTGAAGTTCGGGAGCCTCCAAGTCGAATCGATGCTCCACCTATCGAACGGCGGGATGGCTTCCCTGTACGTCAAGCTTCTGACCGAATGGTCGGCGCTGACGACGCGCATCAATGACGGGAAAGACAGCGAGGGCAATCTGATGTCGATTGAGGAGGAGCAACTTCTTCGTAATGACCGGTCTGCAATCACGAAGCACCTGATTGAGATCGCCAATTACAACCGGGAAGCAGCGGTCGATTCGGCCAAGATCGCCCAAATGAAGAAGGAGGCAGGCGGCGCCGGCAAGGGGAAGAAGGGCAAGCCAGGCTTCTCTGCGCTTGAGGTAACAACCAGCGGGCCTGCGAGATTTCGAGCAGCTACCCAGTAAACTGCGTTGACCGACGCCATTGAAACAATACGATGGCACCTGATGACTCTGCAAGGAATCCTTACTCGGCTCGGCAAAGGCGCCGCCCTTACGTGGGCGGAGGTGGATTCCAATTTCACCCGGTTGAAGCAAGCGGTTGAAGCGTTTGCCACTCGGTTCGAGAACGGCGCGCTGCGGGCGATTGTCTTCTCGAAGACCACCCCGGATAACAGGGGGTCCGTTTGGGCGCGGCTTAATTCCACGACCAACGCCTACGAGACGATGCTGTACCACGACGGCACCGACTGGCGGGATATGTTCACCAGGGGGTCTTGGAACGGTGTAGATTCCTCAGTCGCAGCCAATTCGATTCTTTTGACGATTGCTGGCCTCGGAACCCTGCTGGCTGGGCAAACGGTCGCCTGGACGAACCTTCTCGCGAACACTGGCGACGCGACCGTAACGATCAATGGCGGAACCCCGATTCCGCTTCGCACCGCCAACGGCTTCGCGCTCACCTCTGGGGCGCTACCCCTCGGCTGGTCGACGATCGCCGCCTACACCGGTTCGGAGCTTCGGATCCTCAACCTTCAGCCGCCGACCCTCCTGACGAAGAAGTGGGTTTCGGCGGACGTCGCGGTCGCCACCGCTTCGATTACCCACACCCTCGGCGTTGTCCCTGGAATCGTGACGATGCAGCTGGTCTGCCAGACCGCCAACAACGGATACGCCGTTGGTGACGTGATTGACCCGGCAATGGTCTACGTAAGCGACGGGTCCGACCAAGACGACTACGTGTATATCCACGGCACGGCGTCTGCCACGCATTTTGACATCACTATCGGCGCCGACAGCGACCCTGTTGTGTTCAAGGAAAAGGGCGGGTCCGGCCTCCGGGTTCCGTTCGTTGACGCACAATGGAAGGTCCGCATCACCGCCCTGGTTTAACTGATCCCACATGAATCCCACACTGATCATTCAAGACGACGCCCTACATGACCCCGTTTCCGTTTGGGAAGAGGTCACGAAGTTTGGTGTCTTCCAGAGCGAGGTAAGCCCCGCTGACGGCGCCACCTATCCCAACATCTGCAAGGACTACCAGCCTGTGGCTGAGTTGACCAAGACTCTGTCCCAGATGCACGGCGGGAAAGGCATTGAAATCGTGCTGAGCTGCTATCGGCTCGGGGTGGCTGGTGAGCCTGACGACACCTACTGCCACGCTGACGGCATCTACAACGCCAAGTGGGCCGCGGTGCTGTACCTCAACCGGAACTGCCAGAACGTTGGCGGCACCGCGTTCTTCCGTCACATCTCTGGAATCGATCGCGTGCCCGACGATGGCGCCTTGCAACTGGCTGGATACGACCCCGTTTCTTGGCACAAGTGGATGACGGATGAAACTAAGTTCGAGAACTCGCACCATTGGGCACTCTCCGGGTTCGCCGGCCTGAAGTTTAACCGCCTCATCACGTACCCGACTGCGTGCTTCCACGCTCGATCACCGAACCACATCACCGAACCGTTTGGCGCCACGCCCGACACTGGCCGCCTAGTCTTGGTCGCGTTCTACAATGTCCATGATTTCAACTTCCCCCAGGTGGACTTGAACGCCGTACATGAACCGAATCCCGTTACGGCTTCCTTCCTTCAGGATCTTCAGAAGGCCGAGGTTCAAATCGGAAAAGCCATCGCGGCGCAGAAGCGAAAGTCGAAGAAGTCCAAATGACCCGACTACTCCAACCTGAAGAAGTCACCAAGCTACTTCCGCTTGGCGAACTGTTCTTTGCTGAGTCCGGTAGTGCCGGGGTGTTCAACCCTCTGCACTTCACTCAGTCGTGGGTTGGAGCCATTCGGAAAGGGTCCGGCCTAGTGCTCGTCGTGGACAACGGGCCGGACCGAGTCAAGGCGGCTCTCGGTGGAGCAATCTGGAACTGCCCGAACACTGGCGACCTGATCGCCGCCGAGACGTTCTACTACTCCCATCCCAAACACCGCGGCTGCGGCCTCCGCCTCCTGCCCGCCTTTGAAGCCGAGGTAAAGCGCCGCGGCGCCAAGCGGGTTTGGATGGTCCACCTTCAAACGCCCGGGTCCGAGCGAATCGGCGAAATGTACCAGCGTCGGGGTTACAAGCTCCGAGAAACCTTGTTCGAGAAAGCCCTCTGATATGGCCGTCATTACTTCCATCGCCGTCGCAACCGCCGTCTCAGTAGGCGCCGCAGCTATGAAGGCGCAGTCTGACAAGAAGGCTGCCAAGGCTGCCAACAACGCCAACCTGTCGCAGTATCAGCAGTCCCGCGGCGCTGGCGGTAACGCCATCTTACCGATGTACGCAGACGAGGGGACCGAGAAGCGGCTCTTCGATGAAGCGGTCGCCGCCTCCGATGCAATGGGCGGGTCGATGACTCCTCAGGAAATCTACGCTCAATACTCGGAGATACTCCGGACGATGCAGCCGACGATTGACGCCGGCAACGATGTCGTCTCGTCCATCTATGACGGCAGCCGGGTTGCTGACACACTGGCGTTCCAACAGCCGGTCCTCGACGCCCGGACCGCCGCGGCAATCGCCAATCGGGACGCCATCAACATCGCCGTTCAGCAGGAAGCCAATCGCCTGGCGGCCGAGGAGGCCCGCAAGGGATACTCCGGCGCTGGCAGCTTCGCTAACAACCGGCTACTCGATGCAGTGGTCGGAGCCAAGCAAGGTGCCGCCCGGGTTGTCAGTGGTGCCAACCTCACGAACGCCGAGGAAGTGGCCGGAATCAAGCGCGGCAACCAAGACCTGCAAGTGACCGCGTTGGACGTGGCTCCGAATCGTGTTGGTCAGCTCATCCGGATCAATCAGGCGCCGGCCGAGGGTGTCGCCGCCTTGCAGACCGCCCGGCAACAGCCGCTCACGTTCTTCCGCCTTAACCCGGGCCAACCTCCCCAGGTTCAACCTGTCCCGTCCACTGGAGCTGGCCAACTGGTTCTCCAGGGTGTTGGTCAGGCGGCTGGCGCTTACGGTGGTTACGCCGCACAAGGCCGCGCCGCATCAGCCACCGCGCCCGCCCCGACGACGTACAATCAGAACAACGCGCTCTACTACCAGAACCAGCAGCAGGCTTACGATTGGCAGGGTAACCCGATCAAGGCTCCGACCGTTTGGGGCAACTAAACCATCATGGCTCAACTCAACATCACTCGAGAACCGTCGTCGGAGGCTTACCTCGCGGCGATGCTCAACAACGCGCTCAACCCGCTCCAAATTCTCGGCGACAACAAGATGGAGCTGGCCCGCGTCGCAAACGAACGGGCGCGCCAAGACGATCGAGACGAGAAAGCCGAGGAGCGCCTCAGGAAGCGGGTGTTGGACGAGCGGGAATACCTGGAGAATAAGCGCGTTCGGGAAAAGGCCGAGACCAAGAAAGACGTGGCCGAAGAACGGTTGCGCGCCTTGCGTGTCCAAGCTGCCTCATACGGAATCTCGACCGCCGGCAAGACCGAGGAGCAGTTGGCTTCCGAAATCTCCAAGGCAGCGTTCGACCAAGACCTTGATCGCGGCAGCAAGAAGTTCGCCGCCGAGCGCCAGCGGGTTGCCGCTGAAACCCGCCGCTCACTTGGCCTGCCTGAGACCGCCACTGACCAAGAGGTTGATCTTGCTCGCGCCAAGGCGACCGGGACCAGCCAGGCTGCGGCCCAGGCTGCCAGACTCGAGGCCGAAGCCAAAGCGGCTGACGAGTGGATTAACCGGCCAGACTCCAAGCCGGTAATCGATCGGTGGATTAAGCTGAACCGCGAGCAGGACCGGCTGTTGGCACACAACGTCAACGACATCTTCCAACTTCCCCAGGTCGACAAGGCCAAGGTTGGCGCCGCGCTCGCCGCTTCCCCTGAAGTCCTCGACCTGAACCTGACTCCCGAGCAGCTGGCTATCGTTCGGTCCGGCCAGTGGGAGCAGCTCGCTACCAACCCGAAGGCCCGGATGAAGCCGGACTTGGCTCGCCGTCTTCTCGAGGCTGCCAGCGAGGAAGTAACCAAGCAGGAGCAGGCCGGGATGCTCATGGCGAAACTCAGCCAGAGCGCCGAGGCTCGCGCCGCCGGGCCGAAGCTTGAGTCCATCCGCCGCCAGCTTCAGGCCATGCAACAGAGCAACCCGTACCTGATGCGGGTGCCAGAGCCGATGGATGACGAGCAGACTGGTGAGCAGACTGGATCCGGCGGAGGCGACGAAGAGTTCCCGCTTCCTGCGGCTGGTGTGAATCCGTTCCAGATGCAGGCGCCTCAGATTGTCCCCCAAGCCGTTATCGCTCCGGCGCCCACTGCTCAGACGATTCCAGCAATGTGGCCAACTGCGCCAACGCCGCAGGCCCCACTGACCAGCGGTGTGCTTCAGGAAGCAATGCCTCAAGTTACCAACCGAACCGACCCGAGTATTTGGGGGGCTATCCCCAAGCGCACCCAGTTCTTCACGCCGGCGCCAGTACCTGTTGCTAACCCGCTCCTGATCCAATAATGCCAAACTCCCTGGTTTCGTACCTGCGTCAGTCGCGCCCCGACATTGCCGGCGACAAGACCGACGATGAGTTGACGGTAGCCTACGGCGCCTACTATGGGGTTGACCAGCTGTCCGCCCAGTACCCCGACTGGGCCGCTGACTACAACCGCATCATGGCCGATTCCGCTCGGTCTCAGTTGACCGCTGGCGACTACTTCAAGCAGGCGGCCGGCTCGGTTGTGCGCGGCGCCGCGGATACGGTGGCGTCGCTGCCGGAAGCGGTGGCCGTTGCCAGCCAGGCAATCGACCGATCCGTCGGTCGGCCGGGTGGTGTTGGCTACGAGGACAACCTCAACTCTCAGAAGCCGCTGGCGGAGTACGACACGATGAAGCTTGGCGGCCTCATCCGTGAGGCTGGCCGAGCAGTGTCGCCTGAAAACGAGCCGCTGCTCGAAGATTCGTTTGTCGCCACGAAGACCCCGCAGGCAGTCGGTTCCGCGCTCGGCTTCATGGCCAGCGGTGGCGCCGCGGGCCTCGGCGGCAAAGCAATGGCTACCGCTGGAATGGCGATGGCTGGCGCCGCAAGCTCCGGTGTTGAACAGTTCAAGGACGCGATCGCCAGCGGGGCCGACGAAGAGACTGCGCTGAAGGCGTTCCTCCTCGGCGGCGCTGTCGGCACTTCTGAAGTTGTACCGCTGAATCGGATGCTTCGCCGGCTCGACGGCGTGAGCGGCGGAACGTTCTCGAAAGCACTTACCCGGGCGCTTGGGACCAAGCTCCTGAAGGGCAAGGCGGCCGAGATTACGGTTGAGGCTGCCCGCGACGCATTCGAGGAATCGCTCCAGGAAGTGTTCCAGTCCGCCGCCGGCAACACCATCGCCGCGGACATTCTCCAGTATGACACCGACCGGAAGCTGACCGACGGAATGCTCGAGGACGGCGCGGCCGGCGGCGTCACCGGTGTTGTCATGTCCCTGCTGACTCAGGCCATCGGCCGGGTCCGAGCTCCGGATGGATCTGAGCAACCACCGACCGAGCCCGGCACCACAGTTGACCCGGCGCCCGCCGCGGCTACCGTCGCGCCATCGGAAGTTCCCAATGACATCAACCCGACGGCGACGATGGGTCGCGACCGGGAGCAGATCCGAGAGCTGGCGGTCTCTGTTGTCCGCGGAGACATCGAGGCAACGGAAGCTGCCGGACAGCTCGACCAAGCCGTCGACCAAGCCGCATTCCGAGAGGAACTCGGCCGCCTGCTGGCAGTCCAACAGGTCCAACAAATTTCACCCGCCCCAGCGCCTGAAGCTGAAGCGGGCCTCACCGCCCAGAGCGAACCTAATCCGCCTGGCGTGCAGGCGGCGGCCGGAGTGGTAGCTCCGCCGCCGAGTCCTCTTACCCCGGAAGCCGCACCGGAAGTCCCGCCCGCACCCGAAGACCCGCAGGCCGACGAGTACGCCCAGCTTCACGAACAACTGAAGGCGCTCGTTACGGACGGGACCTTGACGCAAAGCGACTACGACGAAGCGGCTGGAGCTCTCGAGGAGCACCGCACGTTCGAACGGACCGCCGGCCGCGAAGGTGTTCAGCACCCGGAGCTGATTACCGCGCTGACGAGCCGAACCATTTCCACGCCTCAGGCTGCCACGCCCCCAGACGCGCCGACGTCAGTCCAATCGGCAGTGGCCCCCTCTGGCGTGGAAGCCCCAGCCAACGACCGGCTGTCACTGGTGGCCCAGGCGGCCGAGCAATCCGCCCCCGACCCGGACGCAGTCAACCGAATCGATGAGCAGATTGCCGCCGAAGAGTCCAAAATCGAGGAGCTCATCAAGGATGGCGGCCAGTACCAAGCTGAGATGCTGGCCCGTCGGCCTGACCAGATCGAGGACACCGGAGCTCAAAAGAAGCTCAATCAGCTCCAATCGAACGTCGCCCGGCTGAAGCGTCTGAGGGAACGAGCCGGGGCAGGGGAGGACAGCCGAAACATCCTGTTCCACCCGGAGCACATCTTCACCGACGCGACCGGCTACGAGACCGGTGACCGGCTGAAGGGTGGCAGGGAAGCTGCTGGATTCTTTGAACTGAACTCCGGGGCCCAGCCGACCGAAGACGGCACCAAGGCTCAGGAGCTCTACAACGCCTACACCGCGGCGCCCGAGGAAAAGAAGGCAGTAGCGGCCGATGAATTGGCCTCCCACCTATTTTCGCAGGGTCTACCCGAGAGCGGTGACCGCAAGCTTTCCCGCCGTGCGGTCGCCTTCCGCCTTCCTGATGGCCGTTACCTGGTGACGCTCGTCAAGGATACCGGAACGAAGTCAGGCAGTGCGCCGTTGAGCGGCAAGAACAAAGACGGAACTCCTAAACGTGGTGACAAATACAAGACGTCGATTCCTCGGCCCGCTACTGGCAGTCGTGGGCGCCCTGGACTTGTCTCGGTGGCTGAGCTCCTCGGCGCCGGCGCAGTCCCCGTCGCAAGCATCCGTCTCGCAGTTCATCGCGGGACCTTCAATCACGTTTATTCCGCCGCAGAATACGCCCAGTTTGCAAACGGGACCCGAGCCTCTCAGGGAGATTCCAATTCAATCACCGAGGCGGGAGCTGAGCTTGCTGGATCTCAGCAGGCGACCGGAGCAGGTGAGGTTGTCGCAGACGGCGAACTTCAGGCGCGGTCGGGCACCTCGTCCGGGGGCTCGGCCCGGCTGGACGATGAAGTCCGCCAGCCAGCCTACACTGCTTCGTCAACCCTGACTCCCGATCATGCGAGCACCATTTACGACAGTTACGGCGGCGACAAGGGCGGCCTGGATTTGGACGACGCAAAAGCTGTTCTTGAAGACAGTCTCAATGACGATGACTCTGCAACCCGTTCTGCTTTCCGCAGTCTAACCCTGGCGGCCGAAGAAACACTTTCCTCCGATGAGCGATTCCAAAACCTCAGCAAAGACGAGCAGCGAGACGAAGCGTTCGCCCTCGCGGCGCAATGGCTCGCCGACAGCAGTTCAGGAGGCTCTGGAAAACCAGGATTTGCTTCGCGCCTCGTTCAAGCGGCTGGGCGTCAAAGCGCCGGGCCGGGGCAAGCGGTTGGTGGCGGAGCGGAAGCGGCGCAAGTCGCACCCGGAGGAGGAGATAATCCCGCTGTCAGCGAGCAAAGTCCCGCCGGAACAGATCTGAAGCAGCAGCTTCGGGAGGCCATTCAGTTCTTGATGGAGTGCGGCGTTTCGGCGTCCGAGTTGGATCCGAAAAAGCCGAAAGCCATCCTCGAGCGGGCCGCCAAGCTCCAGCGCGAGATCGATGTCGCGGCTGGCATTCGGCGCGACCGGTTGACCGAACCGTCTGCTCCCCCTGTTCAAGTTGACCTAGCCGGTGGCACTGTCACTGCCCCGCGGGTCATCGCCACCGACGTCAAGGGCGCCGTCGAGAACCTGAACCGCAGCGAAGTCAGCCCGGTGCTGGTCGAGGCGCAGGCGATGACGGCAGGCTTGCAACCCGCGCTCGCTCGCATCGTCGAGTTGAGCACCAACCCGCTGTTCGTTGCGCTGGCCAAGGCGATCGGCGCAGTTGCTCCAAACCTTCAGATCCGAGTCAGTCAGACGCCGGGCTCGTTCGGCCGGTTCAGCGGCAATGAGATCACGATCAACCCCGGCCCGCACGTTGACGCCGCGGACGTCCACCGAACCGTTCTCGAAGAGGCGATCCACGCCGTCACTGCCGGCTGGCAACAGGCTTACCTGTACGCCCGCGAGACACTGACTCCGGCCCAGATTCGGCTGATGGAGCAGGCAAACCGGATGATGGAAGAGGCGAAGGCCGCCGGGTTGCAGTGGCAGGACATGGGCGATCCGGTCGCCGGGTTCGACGAATTCCTGGCCGCGATCAAGACCAACACAAGGTTCCGCGCCTCACTTGAAGCGACCGCCGGCCCGACGTCACTCTGGCAGCGGATCAAGGACTGGCTCCAAAGCCTCGTCCGCTCCTTCATTGGTGACCGCTCGTTGCTGGCTGAGGCTGACAGCATCGTTGATTCGATCTTGCGGCAGGGGCCCATTGCCGGTGAGCGCCAAGAACGGTTCCGCCGGGTGGATGGGTACCTTGGGGAAGGTGGGTTCGAATCGACCGCCGACACTCAGTACGACCCGAGGCCCGACGCCCAGGTGACCGTTGCGGTGGCCAACATGATGGGCGAGATGTACGGGAAGGCTCTGACCGCCTACAAGGCCGTGTCGCCGATGGCCGCTCCGTTGAACGAGGCGGACTTCATCCAGTTCGTCCATGAGACCGCCGGAATGAGCGGGATGGATGCGCCGGATGCGATCGTTGACGCTGTCGAGGCCGAGTTGAACCGTCAGGGCCTTCCGGCGCCGGGTATTCGAACAACCAAGCTGACGGACTTGGACACCGAAACCCGCGGGCCGCTGGCTATGCGCGAGGGTGTCATGGCTCTGCAACGGCTGATCGGAGCTCTGAATTCGCGGGTAGGCACGATCGAGGAAACCTTCACCAAGGAGGCGGCCAGGCTGCTTCGTCTGAAGACCGAATTCCTCGACACCAGCAAGCAGTACGATAGCGCCGTCCACACGGAACGGCTCCTCCGGTCGGACATGCGGCGGGCGCTGAACGAGACTCTCGACCGTGGGTCCGGCGCGATCCTGAAGGAGCTTGGCGTCGCGGCGGCTCCGGCCCGCAAGGCTCAAATCGATCGGGCTGCCCAAGCGGTACTCGCCAGCCCGGCCGCGTTCATTGATGCGATCGAGGCTCTCTCTGCCAGCGGCCTGAACTTCGTCGACTTCAAGGCCGGCACCGTGACTGTTGCGGACGCCGTCAAGATCGTCCAGGCGTCGCCGGCTCCGGGGTTGGCCCCGCTCAAAGCTGACATCGCCATGCTCGCACTGGCCTTGAACTTCGGGAAGCGCCACTCGCTCCTGATGGATCTGTTGCCGGCGAAGAGTGCGCCGACCGAGCGCCGGGCCCTCGACACAATGATCGAGCTGGCAATGAGCAATCGGCCTGACGCGTTCGACGCAGCCGCAAAGCAGCTTGGACTTTTGACCCGTCTTGGTGGCCGGGGCGCCCGCATCCTCGAAACACTCCGGCAGGCCAAGGCTGAGTTCATCGCCCAAGATGCCCTGATCAAGCGGTACCAGCGAATCCTCGACGCCTACCCGAGCGTCGGGAAGGTCTTCCGTGAGCGGCTCGAGTCGCTTCAGGAAGAACTCGCCGCCGAGGTGGCCACCGAGGGCGACACGTCCCGGCAATGGTCGCCGTCGCAAGGGGCCATCTACTACGTGCCGGCGTCGCCCACCACTCCCGCCAGTGAACTGCTGGCCGCTGGTTCGCAGAATCCCCACCGCCGCGTCCTCGACCTCGGCGCCAAGTTCGACTTCGCCCAGATCCGGGAAGATGCCGAGAAGATCGGGCAATGGCTGAAGGCAAATCCGAACTTCGTCGGAGCCGGCCGAGGACTCCTCGAGCGAACCGTCTCACGCGACACCGGTCTCCTGACCGTGGCCGCCAAGGGTGCGATTCAGAACATTCGCCACGGCGTCTCAGGGATGATCTTCCGCTACTTCGGCGACCTCGGCGTGCGGATGCAGACGCTCGGCGTCCACGGTGCCCGCGAGGCGTCCCGCCAGCTGCGCGCATTCGTCTCCAACATGGAGGCATTCGGCCGCGGCAAGGACATGGCGAACGGCCAGAAGGCCGATGCGCTAATGCACGCCGCGATGAAGGAAACCGGGATCGAACACCCGGCGGACTTTAAGCGCCGGTTCTACTCGGATGCGCTCGGCTACCTCGAAACTCGCGGCGACCTGAATAGCTTCACCCCTGGGGTTAATCCTTTGGACGTGGACGACCGTGCGCTTGGAGAGCTCCGCGCCTGGTACTTCTCCAAGGAACGGCCGGAAGACAAGGCGCTGCTCGAGGCGAACATCAAAGCCTGGCCGGCAATCGCGGCTTTCCTGAAGCAGTCGACCGCGAACAACTCCCTGGTGCAGACTTGGCTTAAGCAGGCTGGTTTGAAGATCCGGGACAAGGACGCTGGAATCTTCCGGGCCGCCATCGGTCGCCCGTGGTTCACGATGAGCCGGCTGGTGTCGAGCCCGATTCGTGCGGTCGCAAACGCAATGGCTCCGGAGTGGCGTAAACCGATCGACTGGGCCTCGTTCGCCGCACCCGCCGACATCCAGACGGCGCTCCAGCCCCGTTTCACTAAGGAAGTCTGGGAGCAATTCGTCGGTCCGCTCGCCCACAAGACCGGGCAAGCCGTGTTCGATGGTCCGGAAATTGGCGGAGTCGTTGACCGAGCCAGCCGGGCCAACCTGATCGCTGCCTACACCGCGGCCAAGGGCGACTTTGTCACGTTCGCCCAAACGCTCTACACGCTCGAGGGTGGCACGGCTGACGCAATGCCGTTCATTCGGTTGACCTACGAGACGCTCAATCGATTCTTCCGGGAGCTCGACAAGGTGTCCTCGACTCGAGACGTCAAGGCGGAGGGTGACGAAATCGGCCGCACCTTCCTCGACGCCCGACAGGGATCGAACTACCCGCTTCAGTGGCTCGAGTACCGCAGCTACGGCACCACGGACCTGTTCCGGTACGCCCGGATCCTGTCCGCGCAAGCCGCATTCGGGAATGGCGCCGCAGACTTCACCGCCAACCTCGACTCTGCTGAACGCGAGTTGACCCTCTTGGCCGCCGAGTACGAGGCGCTCGTCAAAATGCCCAAGGGCGCCGCCCGGGACGCCGAAGAGAAACGCCTGAAGGCAACCGGCAACTGGGTGGCCTACAAGGCAGCTGCGAAGAACCTCGAGGAGCTCAAGCGGGTGCGCGCTGACTTCGAAACTCTGTTCAACGAGTACCGCGGAGACCCGGCTGAATACCGGTCGCTTACCCGAACACTCGGGACGATCGCCGGCCTGCTCGTTCAAGGCGTCTCGACGACCCTGGTCGACAACGTGACGCTTTTCGAGGCGCCGCTACGCAAGTTCGGCCTCAGTCGGCTGGCCCTCGACATGATCGCCGGCAACGTGCGCGGCTATGCCGGCGAGGCGCTCGGCTCACTCATGCAGGCGTTCGGCAAAGACCTGGTCTTGTCGGCTGACTGGCACGGCGACACGGCCGAGATGAACGCTTCCGGCCTGGCTGACCCTGACGCCTGGATGGGTGGATACCGCGACCAGTACGCCGCCCGTGTGGCCAACATCCCAAGCACCCGTGAAACCTTCCGCCGCGAGGGGCTTGGAGCCGCAGTGGTCAACCTTTCGCAGCGCGCAACAGAGGCGGCCTCGACCTTCATCTCGACCGGCATTGGCAAGGCGGGCAAGGCCGGCGGTTACGCCACCCTGAAGCCGTTGGCTCCTTTCACGATGGGCTCGCAGTTCCAGCACCGGGCCGCGGTCCGGGGCTGGTTGCAAGTGACACGGCGAGTGCTCAACCAAGCCGCGGCGCACATGCGGAAGAATCCCGCAGACGCCGCCAACCCGAAGTTCCGGTTCGACTACCAAACGATGGGTGGGTCGAAGTTCTTCGGTCTGTTCGGTGGACCGAGTCAGCGCGCTTGGGAGTACGTCCAAAACACCCTCGAGTCTGCCGGCGTTTCGATCGAGGAAGCCGCCCGTCAGATCAACGCTGGCGAGCCGGCCCTGACCGACCTTCAGACTCACTCGATCATCGCCCTGGCTCAGAGCGAAATCACGCTCAACACCAGCGCAATCACTCGACCGACCGGCACGACCGGGCTCCGTGGCCTCATCGCTAACCCAGTGATTTCTCCGCTTCTTGGGTGGTCGATTGCCAAAATGGCAGACGTGGCCAAAACGTCGCGTGCGGCTGACCTGACCAGCGGTGAGGGCCGTTTCGAGACTCTGGAGTTTCTGAACAAGAAAGACGCAATGGCGTTTGGTTCAGCCATGACCGCATTCGTGCTCGGCGTCCTGCCCGTCTCCCTGGCCTTTGCCTGGCTCCGTGACGAGTACGATGAGGAGATCGTCGGCAAGAAAGCAAACGTCCAGACATTCGCCAAGGATAACGCCGGGTTCGCTCTGGTGGACCGGCTGGCCCGGGTCGGCACCTTCGGGTTTGCAGGCGACGTCATCAACTCCCTGGTGAACTTCGACACCGCCCGGGAGTTCTCTGTCGATTCACGCATCTTGGCGCTGAACACGTTTCACAACTTGGTCAAGGCCGGCGGCACTCTCATCCGGCAACGCGGTGACGTTGATTACGCCGGGTTCTACCGGCCGTTGCTGGCCAGCCTCGGCGGATCTGGCTACCTCCAGAACTTCGGAGCGATCAACAACCTGACCGGCATGGACAACGTTGAGTCGCGGTTCGTCCGGCGGATCCACGTTGGAAACCTCATCTCCGCATCCGCCAAAGACGCCGGGATAGAAGTCCGTAGCCCGCGGGCAGCGTCCTCGACGCCGAGCCCGATGAAGCCGTACGTCAACCAGATGGTCGTCAGCGCCTACGTCAACGACTCGGAGTCGTTCCGTGAGGCGTACCGCAAGGCTGTTGAGGCAGCCCGAGCAGATGGCGAGATCACCCGGGAAGAGGCTCGGAAGCGGGTGGCCGCGAGCTACGCCGGCCAGAATCCGATCAACCTGAAGCTGCCACGGAAGCCAACGCAGCGGGAGTGGCGCACGATGCTTTCAAAGATGGATGCCGACCAGCGGTCCGCCGTTGAAGGGGCCCTGAACAACTTCCAGCACTACGGCCGACGGATTGGCGCCTCAGTCGAAAACCTCATCGCTCAACCCAAGGCTATGACAACCTCTTCGATCGACTGGCGCTCACTGACAACTACACGTTGACTTAGACGCCATCGTAATTGTACGGTGGCTAAGTGAAAATGAAGTTCCTCCTCCCACTCCTCGCCGCCCTTTCTCTCGCGTTCTTGCCCGGGTGCTCCACGACTGCGCCCGGTGATTCGCCTCCCGGTTCCAGCAATCCCAAGCCGGTGTTCACGCCTCAGCGTGTCGAGCGCGGCGTTGATTCCGCGGTCGGCCTTTACACCGCGATTCGCCTGAGTCGATTCCCGGAGAGCCGACCTAAGTTTGAGGCCGCCCGAACCGCCTTGCAGGTGCTCGTAAGCAATGACCGCTGGGACTTGTCCGCGTTCGCGCAAGCCCTCGCCACCACCGGCCTCGCGGAACAGCAATCCGAACAAGTGCTCCTGATCGTTGGGCAGGGGGTCGCCCTGATTGACACTGCGACCGGCTCACGGGTTGACCTGTCCCAGCAGGAGTACGCCAAGGCAGTGATTCTCGGCGGGCTCAACGGGCTGAACCGAACCCTGAAAAGCGTCCCGGCCCAAAAGTAAGCCGTATGGCCTTCAAGCGAGTCCTGATCGTTGGTTGCTCCCACGGGGTGCATATCTGCACCAGGGCTCGCAACGCCGTCCTGAAGTTCAAGAAAGACTTCAAACCGCAGACAGTCGTTCACCTGGGCGATTTCTGTGACACCGCTGCGCTCCGGTCGGGCGCCAAAGGAACCAGGGACGAGGGGGAAGACATCGAGCCGGACATCGACGGCGGGCTCGGCTTCCTCCGCGAGATTGGCGCCAACATCGTTCTCGCCGGCAATCACGAGCACCGAATCTGGCAGCAGGCCGAATCGCCCAACGCCGTCGTGGCGTATGCGGCCGGTCGGATCCTTGGCGCCATTCAAGACTTCTGCAAATCGTCCAAGGTTCAGTTCCACGAATACTCCGGCATCCACCAGGTCGTGAAACTGGGTGATTTCACCCTGACCCACGGATCGATCTACAACGAGAATTCGATCCGGGACAACGCTGAGATTTACGGGAACGTCGTCCACGCCCACACGCATCGACCCGGCATCGCCTACGGCCGCCGGATCGACAGTCCAATTGGTTTCTGCGTCGGCACCCTGACACCTCGCCGAGCAATGGGATACGCCCAGAATCGCCGCGCCACACTGTCTTGGGGGATGGCGTTCGTCTGGGGCGAGTACGACGACAAGAAAGCCCACCTTCAGCTTTGCCTCGGTCCCCAAGAACAAGACCCGCACACTGAATGGCGACTTCCGTAAACCACCTCCTGAAGCGGCTTCAGGCTGCATCAGACACCACCGACGAAGTGTCGTCAGAGTGGATGACGTTTGACCAGTTCTGCGCTCGCGTCGGCCGGTCGATCAATCCAGCCCGGAAGCTTCTACTGGCTGGTGTCCTCGCCGGAGTTCTCGAGTCCAAGCCATTCCGAGTGAAGGACGCCCGCGGTCGAGTAATCACAATGACCCACTACCGCGAGATCCCCTCCAAAAAGTAACCCATCTCATGTTCCCCCACATTGCATTCGCGGGATATGCCCGCGCCGGAAAAGACACAGCCTGCGACCTTCTGGTAGCTGAGTTCGGCTACACCAAGACGGCATTTGGAACCGTCATGAAGCGGCAAATCGACCCGTTTGTCCGCCAGTTTCTCGGGTTCTCCGCCTTCACCGAAGACGACGCCCAAAAGCAGAAGATCCGCGCTCTGCTCGAGTGCTGGGGTGACACCTTCTACGAGGCAATCACGAAGGAGTTTTTCGACACGCTGCCAGACAAGGCGGCGAATGCTCGAATCGTCCGTGAGCCCGAAGCCCGCGAGTGGGTGGCCCGCGGCGGAATCATCGTCGAACTTCAGCGGCCGTTCGCCAAGCCGTCGACCGACTGGGAGCGCGACCGACTCGAGGAGCTGCGGAACACCGGCCTCATTTCCTGCTCGATCGTCTCGAGTGGCAAATGGGCGCTCCAAGAGAACATCCGCCAGCTCGTCACTGACTGGAACCTCGGTCTTCGAGTGCCGCTATACGAGCGTTGAGCGACTGTTGCTCTTCCGACAAAAGCCGGACAACGTCTCGCCACCAAGATTCAAACGACCGCTGAGCCTCGGCCATCTTCGCCGGGGCTTCTTTGTCGTACGCCTCAATCTCCGGGAACTTCGGAAAATCAGGCAGAGCCGTCCACGGTGGCGCTGGCTGAGTGTTCGATTTGCGGTCGGCTTTCATGGGTTAATCACTAGAACATCAATAGTCGAAGCATCAGCCGTCTCGGTTGTGGTGTCCGCTCGGATAGACGTGACAGTGTAAGACACGCCTGGGTCGATTGCGTACTTGAACCCCACTCCAATCGCGGATGATGCGTTTGGCGATGCGCGGCTAATGAAAATCCTGGAGTTGGTTGTGACGGCTGAGTTAGAGAACGTAGCAACCCCGCCAGACAGAATGTTCTTTGTGTGAAAAATGTGCCTCAACCTTGAGACTCCGCCCCCGCCCACCAGTAGACCGGTTCCGTCCGTTCCGTTTCCAATGATCAGGTCGGCCCCTTGTTGAAGCTTGCCGGTTTTCCGCACTGCGCCACCGCCGACGTACCAGTTCAACGTGTCACTTTCCAGTTGGACCTGCGTATCGCCGGAACCAACCGACACGACAAACGATTGAAAGCCTGGCGCGTTGGTGCCGACAACCAGTCCTTGGGAGCTGTTGGTGGCCTGAAGGTACATCACCCGCTCGCCGTCATCGGATTTTCGCCGCACGGACAGGTTGCCACCCTCGAAAACCCACTTTCGATCAACCGGGGTCGGTTTCACTTCAACGTTGGCCAGGTTGTCTTCGTTGCCACGGAACAAGAACAGGCTCCCGCCTCTGAGTTTCACGGGAGTGTTGTCGGATGCGGCCTGAACCAATGGGGGTTCAACGATGATGTTGGTGATGGCTCCGGAGGCTGGTAGAAACGCGGCCACGCGGTACGTGTAGCTGCCAATCTCAACCCAGCTCCCGATCGGGAGTGTGCCGGAACCGGAGTCCACATCGACCGAGGCTGCACCGAGCGCATGAGCGCCGTTCAGGTTGTAGAGCCAACCGCTCCCCTGATACGTAACGTTGGGCTCGATGATCGTGGGGTTGACCAATGGGCCTGGTGAGCTTTGGCGATTCCACCGCCGGGATCCGTTGTTGAATAGCTTGGGTTGCGGCAGGATTCCGCTTCCTGTTGCCAAAACCAAAGTAGATCCAGGGGAGTCGAACTTAAGATCTCGGTACTGGATTTGATCAACCGTCAGCTTGCCTGAATCAACTTGGAATAGAGACGACACCCACCCGCCGGGGGCAGAGGCGTTAATCATGTCCATTCCGTGAATTTCGCCACCTTTCGCGAATTGAAGTATGGCGTTATTGCCTCCGGGTTTCGCGTTAAATCCCTCCAAGTGAAACCCGTTGATCTCGATCACTTCTCCGAAGTAAGCGGCACGCTTTCCGGTGAACCACTCCAAACAAACGTCCTCCAGTTTAACGTACTGTGAATCAGAGATGCGGATCGCCTCAAGAGGGGTCTCGTAATAGTAGTTCTCGATCGTCCCAACCCCTGTGACTGGACCACTCGGTGGACTGGCGAGAATATACTGGAAACCATTGGTTCCGTTGGGCGCGAGGCACGTGTGGATTCCGTTGTATTCAGGAGGGCTGAAGCCGGACACGATCACCAGTTGATTGGTGGACAGCTGGGAGGCCACCTCAAGCGTCATGCCGGACACGGTGACGTTCGTCCCTGAGTTTGAGGCGGTCGCGGTCGAGCTCCTTGGGAATCCCGACTGCCGGATGTCTACCCGTCTCAAAACGATCGCTGGTGTGCCCACTCCCTGGAGATGGATACCTCCGACCGAGTAACCGTAAATCGAGATGTTCTCCAGATCCAAAGAGAAGGCCCCATATCCAGGCTCACCCCAAATCGCCTTTCCGGCGTCGTAGATGTTGACCTCCTTGATCCAGCCGTTCCAGCAGTTCCGAAACTGAATCCCAACCGCGTTTGTTTGCGTAGAAGCCGGCCGAATTACCCAGTCAATGGTGAAACGCTTAAAGTCAACTCCTGGTCCATCCGCCAAAAACACCGGCGCGTTGGAGTGCATCGACATGAAAATCGTCCCGCCTCGGAGGTCAGCTGCCCCTTCACCGTGAAACGACATCGAGCGGTCTGGGTTGCTATTCGTCAAATAAACCGTCGACCCAAGCATGTACGGCGTAAGTGATGCCGGCGTGAAAACAGTCTTTCCTTTTCGAAAGTTCCACGCCGCCTGAATGGCCTCGCGATCGTCTGTTACCCCGTCACCGCGAGCTCCAAATTGGCGGGTGTTCACGCTGTCGCCAGGGATCAGCTCAAAGGACTTTGTCCCGCCAAGCGCCAGAATCCTGCCGCCCAGAGCGTTCGTCCCGCTAATCGTGTTGGTGATCGAATAAGTGCTGAACCCGCCGTCCCGAGGTCCGTAGTATCCAGCAATCTGAAACAGCGTCCCTGGGTCGTAGATGTCGGGGTTGATTGCCCGGAGTGCCGCCATGTTCGGCAGGGAAACGACGCGGTCCTTGAGAACAACAGCCTGCCAGCGGCCCGGATCAGCATCGGTTGTGATGTCGTCAGGCCGGCGGACACTCACGCCGTTGTCCGGATCTTCAAGGTCCGGGCAATAGACCCACTGGAGCGCGATCGAGTTGGTTAGAACGAAAGCGTGGCGGGAGAATGGAACCGTCGTGATGGCGAGCAGTTCGTCGATCGTATTGACGGCAATCGGCGCCATCCGCTTGACGAAGCCTTTGACCGCCGCGGCGCTGTCCGGGTCGTTGAGGTTGTCGGTATTGATCGTCACCCGATCTGCGACGATTTCGTCCGCTGTGATGAGTCCAACCAAGTCGCCACCGTAGACCGTCAGGTTGGTCGCCGAGCCATTGAGCGTCGCGACGTCGGCCGGAATCTGCACCCAGTTGGTCAGCGTCGCGTCCAGCCGGTACTTGGTGCCGTTCGACAACGTCGCCTCCATCCACGGGTCACGCCGGGCAACCGGGTAGAAGTTGACGTCGTTGAGCAGCTGGAGCGACGGGACACCGGTCAGAGCGCCGCCCTTGTGGTACCTTGAGAACGTGACGGCATAGAGCGCGTTCGTGCCGGGCGGTGCCAGCGGATTGATCACCTCGGTTGTGCCGGGTTGCTGCGCGAGCCCCGGGATCAGGAGCGCGAGGAAGATGGAAAAGGCTGCGAGAAGCCGCATGGTAAGAGATTGTCGGATTTGTGAGGCCACCGCAAGATCACGATGGCGTTACCGTCGAGAATGGCTCCGGTCTTTGAGGTTGGAGATGTCCCAGGCCCGGAAGAGCAGGCGGAGCGGGGTGACAACTTCGCCGGCCGGCGGTCGAGAAATCACCACATCTTGGAGATTATGCGCGGTCAGGTGGAGCGGGATCAGCCCGTGGACACCAACGTCGACGATTTCCCGCTCGCCAACCTTCTTGGCATCGTTCGATCCGTTCGATTGCCAGAATTCCACGGTGACATCCGGGCTCAGTGACGGCGGCGCACCGAGCTGAATCAGGTAGCTCTTGGCCATCTTCTGGTTAAACTCGTCACCGAACGAAGACAGTCCGGAAGCCAGCTTGCATTCGTACGTCGAAAGCGAGTCTGGGTCTTCCGTAGGCTGCCGGGAATACAAGGCTTTACGCTGCCAGTCGGGTTTCCCGGCGTCGATTGCGCTGACTGCACCGTAGACGAGTAGCCGGCCGTCCGCGCATCCGAGCAGGAACCAAGTCTCGGTCTCGCCGGCAACTGCATACCCCGGGCCCTGGATCGACGCTGCGGCAGTGATGGAGACCGCCGGCATCTCCTCGCCGTTCAACGTGGTGCCTTTGTTGTCGACGGTCGAGAAGGTCCCCCAGCGGTAGTCGTAGCAGAGGATCGGGTCGTCGGTGTTCGCCGCGTTGAACCACCAGAGCTCTTGCGTGACGGTGTTGTCGGCAACGAAGATTGATTCTGTGTCAGCGATCGAGGCGTAGTTGAAGAACAAGTCTTCGACCAAGTCAGCATTCGGGACCGGTCGAACCTTTCGGGTTGTCGGATCCAGCATCCAGAACGCCGTCCGGCCCGGGAACACCTGCACCTCGTCATTGACCGACGCCACGCAATGCCGGAAGTGAACCGCCCGGTCGTGAGGCATCGTGATGGGCGTGAAAACGAGCGGCTTGGCGACGACGCCGGTGTATTGCGCGGTGTAGGCGGACCGGTCCTTGTGAAGAACCAGCAGCCCGTTGACGTTCTCCGCGGCGATGATGGCGCCACCGTCATCCCCGAGCTCTTCGAACCCGACAATCCCGCCGACAGCCGTGGACCGCCGCAACCGCAGGTCCGCACCACCGGTCAGAACCGGGGTGGACAGCTGCACCGTCCCTGGCCCGATCGACAGAATCGTCACCGGGTTGTTCTGCGGGTCCGAGGTGAGCGAACCACCGTCAGTTCCGGCGCCTTCAACGATAACTTCCTGACCAACCGCGAAGGAATTCGTCTGAAGCGTGGTCGTCAGCAGAGCGGATCCAGCTGTCCCAGTGAAACGCAGCGAGATTCCGAAGTCGGTCGGGCCCGTCAGGTTTCCCCAGAGCACCGTGTCGTTGCGCTCGTCGACATCCGGGGGCGCAAGCATCTGGTCGCGCCGGAGGTAGGCTTCGACGTTCTCAACCAGCGCGGTGGCCGCTGGAGCCGGGATGTCCGAATCGACCTTGACGTGTGTGGACGAGACGAAGGCCACGATCGTCCGCACCTCGGAGCCGACCGCCACCTTCCTGCCGACCATTGCGAGAGTGAAGAAGGGCGCCGTCGAAGTGAGGCTCCAAGCGTCAACGGAAGTCGCGGCCGGGTTCCAGGCGTCAGTGATTCGGCAAGTCGCACCGGTCGACGCGACCAGGGTTTCCGTTCCGATTCGAGAGACCGAAACGATGGTCGAACTCGAGTAGCTGAAGATGGTGGCCCGTTGGCCGTCCGAGAACTGGACCTGGCGGCCAATGTCCGAGACTTGAAAGAATGCCGAGGAGGCGGTCACGACGGCCGTAATGCCTCCGCCGGTAATGGTGGCGCCAATCACTCCGGAGTCTCGAGCCCCAGCCTGAGAGGCCGTGACGGTTCCGGACGAAATTAGGGCCAAAAGCGACGCAAGGCCGTCGTCTCCACCAGCGACTTCGGTGACACCAGCACAGATTGGCACCGAATTAAGCACGGCAATCGATCCGACCGTGACGATTCCTTGCTCCCGGAGCTCGTAGCAGGGTGTTACCCGGTCGGCGCCGCGCTTGTAGACCATTGCCAGGTCGACCGCGTTGTTCAGCCAGAGCTCGCCGCGGTCCATCTTTGCCTGCCAGCGCCGGCCGTTGGGACTCAGACCCGAGGCGATGCGGCGCCACCGCTGGTTGTCGACCGTGTAATCTGCCGCCACGTAGCCGGTTTCGACGTAGTAGCCAGGCTGGTCGAACAGGAAAAGCTCAGTGGCGGACCCAACTACAAGCGAGGACTCGCCGTTTTCCCAAAGCACCCGCTTAATCAGCCGGATTGCCGACGTGGTTGGCCGGTGTTGGACTGCTCCATCATCCGCCTCAACGTCCGGGATGAACGGCGCGAATCCCTCCCGCCAAACCTCGCAGTCGTGGACCCGTCGCCAGTTCCGTTTGACGGTGTAGTTCGCCGGGCCTGCCTCACTCGCCGGCCTGCTGGTGATGAGCTGACCCCCGTTCGACGGCTTGAATTGAACAGCACCCATAAACTCGAGTTTGTACCCTAAGGGCGAGCTCCAGACCAGTCGTCAGTCGGGAAAAGTAGCACCCCGAAATCAACGAGCCGGTTCAGAATCACGGGATCGACTCCAATCTCGTCGAAGTTCAGCGCCATGTTGTAAATCAGATCCTTCAGCGCGGCGTCGAACTTGAAGTTCTTCCTGGCGGCGTACTCAGCCCGCGTGAACCGCTCGCACTGACCAAGCCAAGCCACCAAGACGGCCTCGGAGACTGCTTTCCTCATCGGTGTGGGGAGCGAGAAATACTTCCCTCGCAAAGTGTCCCCTGGAGCGAGCCGGTAAACGTCAGGCTTGAACAGGTTCCAGCCGGCCGCGTTCGTGACCGACAGGCCGTTAGCCGCAACCTCAAGACCCTTGACCACATTGAGCACCACGTTGCCGTAGAAAGTCATGTTGGTTGGGTTGTCCCAGGCGCTGACGTTGAGCGCGTGCTGGTAGCCCCAGTCGATCGGCACGATTGACGCGTTGTCTCGGTTTCCGTCGTTCAGAACCAACTGCAACTGGTACCACTGCATCGACTCTGCGTGGAAGTCATCCTCTTTGGTCTTCCCGTCCTTCACCAAGCCGATGACGTGGGGGCCAAGGCGGAAAACCTCACCGTGGAACCATCGGCGGTCATTCAGGGGAGAGCCGCCCGAATTGGTCGACCCGTAGATTTCGTGACCGTAGTCCGCAGCACCCCACGCCTGCATGAGCTCCCAGACCTTCACGGCGCGCCAATGCCGCTTGTCCCGCTCGTTTTCAGCCCAGAGCTTGTAGGCGGGATCCGTCACCGACGCAGGTTTCACGATCCCGGTCTTGCCTGAATCCTGGTCCCAAGGACTCGACTGGTTCTTGATGTACGTCGCCGCGGTCAACGCATTGGTGACTGTTCGCAGGTAGTTCGTGATGATCGCATACCGGGTGAGGTAAACGTTCGTCGCATACGTCGGATACTGGTCGAGCGGGTGAACCTTCGGAAGCCAGCGGTTCCAGGAGGGCAGCTGGACGGTCAGCGGGATCTCGCGGGCATTGATGATGGCTCCCGGCGCATCCAACACGCCGGCATAAGCGCCGAGCGGGAAGATGAACGGGATCATGTCCACGTCGTTTTCAAGGACGGCTTCCAACCCGGCGCCGGCAGCCCACTTAGCCACTGGCTTGGCGTCAATGCCCGGGCCGGGTTGGAAAGGAGGGTTCCACGGGGTCGCCTCAGCAACGTACGGGACCGGCAGGGACAGGATGTAGGATGCGATGTTGGTCGCGGTTGCTGGAGGGACCCCGTGGAAAATTGATCGCTGGATGATCGACCGAGCGGAGAAGTTGAAGAACTTCAGGTCGTATCCGTCTTGAGCGTGGCAGTCGGTACAGCGCGCCTCTAGGACCCTGCCAGCCTCGGAAATCTCAAGGTTGTACCAGGCGTCTTTGCCGGCATTGATGTCAGCCGAATTGGTGGACGGCGGGACCCAGAGCGCCGGGTCATCCCACGTGAAGGCCGATGGCGAAATCAGCTCGTTTGTCCCGGCGACGAGGTTCAGTGAGAGGATCCGGTAGCCAATCGTCTTCCCGTCCAGATCGTTGAACTTGAAGTCGAGGTTGTTCGTCCCGTCGACGATCTCGCCGGGGATCAAAGGAACGGTCAGTCGAAGGGTATCGTGAATCCCGCCCATCCCGAACGTCGCGATCTCCTTCGCCGGAAAGATGACGTTCTCGTTGCTCAGATTCCGCCAAGCCCCGCCGTTGATCCTGACGCCCATCTTGCCGTCATAACTGAGGTTGTAGACCTTCAGTTTCAGGCCGGTCACCGTCGATGCGCCGGACACCAACGGAAGCGCGAACGATTCGACCGTCCCTGGAGCGCCCAGAACCTCGATCGGCAGCGTCAACGAAGCGCCAACCGACGGAGCGTTCGTCGGAATGACCGGTTCAGGCGGCGGAACAACGATCGGCGTGTTCAGGCAAATCGCCCACGCCGTCAGAGCCAGCCAGAGTGAAAGTACGATGGCAGTTGGCTTCATTTTGCCACCCAAGCACCGTTTTCACGCACGTAGAAGTTGGGGCCGGTTCCATCCGTCCGGCGCCAGGTTGAACCGTTTGGCCATGCCGCAGCGGGAGCGCCACTTCCGGAGCCGTCCCGCGGGCCACCGGAGGTGTATTCGATGTAGCCGCTCACCGGGAGCTGGTACACCCCGTTGGTGAACCAAGTGTGCCGAGTGTTGGCGTACTCGTCCAAGAACCGCATCATGAATGAATTGCCTCCAGACACCGTGATGCGCCCGCCGGATGTGCCGTTGCCAGCGATCATGGTGACCACGGGGGCCGTATTGGTCAGGCTCAACCCAGGGAGTAGTGCGCTTCCATCCGTCTCAGCGGTGAGCGCGGCGACCCATACCCCGTTCTTCCGGGTGTAGAGGTTTGGTCCAGTTCCGTCGGACCGATGGTAAACAGATCCGTCCGGCTCGGTTGCGGCCGGAGCCCCGGTTCCAAATGAAATGGTCGAGCCGCTGGCGCCGAGCCGAATCTTCCCACCAGCCGGCAGCTCATAGACCCCGTTCGAGTAGAACGTGTGGCGAGTGATTCCGTACTCGTCCATGAAGCGGAGCATAAATGCGCCGCCGCCGGACACTTGGATCCGACCGCCCGATGTCCCATTGTCTGAAGTCAATGTTATGATTGGCGCCGTCTTCGTGATCGACACGTCCCCAACCAGCGATAGCGCGCCGTTGTTTTGGAGAACTAGCGCGTCAATTGGGGTAATCGTTCCATTCGGGGTCACCCGTAAGACCAGCTTCATTCCGTGGGCTGACGGAGTCCACGTTTCGTCGTAAAACCCGTACATCCCCGATCTGGCTCCACTGAATGCGGAACCGTCATGGCCAAAAAATCCATATTGGCCTGCTGCTTGGCCTGATGTAACGGTTGTAGGTATTGCCCAAGTTCCGTTACCTCGACCAACATTATGTGATCCGGAAGTCCCAATCGAATAAAGAACAGTCCGCTGAAGCCCGGTTGTGGACACCTCGTACGCTCCGGTACCGTACAGATTTAGACTTCCAAGCTCTGGGTCGAAAGCAAATCCGGTGTCGGCTATCAAGGGCGAGTTTAGCTGCGAGAACCGCGCCTGGGTGCCAACCAAATTCATATGGATGGATTTACCGCGGGACGTGTCATGCCAAGACTGGCTAACCGCTCCAGATGCCAGGGTGAGGCTTGTCAGCGCCGAAGGAATTGAAGCATTCGAAAGAAGCTGCTCGGTGGTGGCGCGCATCGTATCCACGTCCCAAGCAATTCCATCCGAGAAACCGACGGCTCGAATTCCAGTGTACGCCAATCCAAGTAACAGCTGGGGCTGGAATTGCGGCGTAAACACGGACACTTGAGCTTGGTTGTCGAAGGAAAGGCTGACCTGATTCTGACGGAAAATCACACTGACTGGAACCCAACCTCCGGTTCGGTAAGTGCCGGCCGGGCGGTAAAGTCCAGTGGCGGCATCAAAGACTTCGACCGTGCTTGTGTTCGCCCTGGATACAAGTTCGATTCGGTTTGCCCGATCTCCAACGGTTAGCAACACCTGATCGTATCCGCTGGTCTTATTGGTAATCCAGACTCGCGATGCCCAGAGCAGTTGCTGGCCGTCTACGACCTGCGGCAACTCCACGCTGGCGGATCCAGTCCCGGTGATACTGATAACGTTTGTGCCGGCAATTACCGAGGCGTACGCGTCACCGCGGAAGGCGTTTCCAGTGGCTGACCACTGGGCCAGCCAGGTGGCGTCGTTGGAGCCTGCGGACGGATCGGTTGCTTTGTAGCTGTAGAATGGCGTCCCGGGATCTGTTTCGGTTCCGCTCCAATCCGCGGCCGACAGCGCCGACTGATCTTGGCCGTGCCAAAAGCGGTGATTGTCCACGGTGCCGGCGACTCCGTTCTTCACCTGAAGACTGCGTACCCGTCCGACCATGCGCAGCAAACTCGAGCCCGGTACCGCGCTACCAATGTAGGGAGCTACGCCCGCAAGGTAGTTCCCTGACGCGGCGTTTGCAGTCAGGCTCTGGGTTGTAGCCGTTCCGGCCGCATTCACCAAATAGGCCGTGACGTTCGCGGTTCCAAGATCAATCGACAACCCCAGGTAAAACCATTGAGCCGACGGGATTGTGAGTGAGGAAAATTGAAGGTTTGGGGTGGATGGAGCGTTGGGGAAGTTCACATACGGATTTCCGCCGCTGACGAACAGTACGAACCCTTCAGTGTTGAAGTTGTCCCGATTGTCCCAAAGCGTCGACAGCGTCGAGGCGTTGTTGAGGTAGAACCAACCCCCAAGAGTCACTTTTGTTTCCGCGCCCCACACGACTGAGTTTGTCACCGCGTACAACGTGGAGTTCGCGCCATGATCAAAATAGGCCGGAGGCCCCGATTGGAACGCAACAAAAGGGTTCACGCGATCATTGGCGCGAGGCATCACGGCAAGCGAGTTTGTTGGCGGGGCTGGGTCGACAGTTGCGTATCGAATCGAGCGATCCCCAGGGATCGGCCCTCGCGAATACACGATGCGCAGCTTTCCGCCTGACTCAATCCCTTGCGGGTAGCTAACGATCGTTTCGGTTCCGGAAAACGATGGCCCAGGAATCAGTTGAGCACCGAGACCACTGGCCGAGTAGACGGCCAAATTGTATCGCTCCTGGGTCCCGTTCCCGGTGGACCTTGAGTCATTCGCGAAAGCGATCGTTCGCTCGAGCGGGCCGAGCTGCTTCATAGTTCCAACCCGAGTAGATGCCGTTTCGATCCGAACCGGTTCGAGTTGGGAAAAAACCAGACCGTCAGAAAACCCTTGCGCCGACAAAAGCGCCTGATCCCAGCCGTAGTTCTTGTAATCCAAGTTCCGACTCCACATTCGAATCGAACCGTCGCGGTTCTGGGCTACGGTCGGCTCCCAGTTCACATGATTTTTCCCCGGCAAAGTCGTGAAGCCGCCAATACGCCAAGTCGCTCCATTGTCGTCGGTGTAAATCACACCGGCCCGCTTCTCGTTCATCCAGAACACCTCCGTTCCAGCCCAGTTTGGCGGGGCTGGGCTTACCAAGGTGGGTGACGTCCACACCAAGGGGGCCAACACCCTTCCGGACTGCAACTGGATTGGTTTCTGTGTGGGGAATCCATAAAACACTTTCCCGGAATCTGAAAGGATGAGCGGGAGCTGAGTGTTTTCCCATTTTCCAGTAGGCGTCCGAAGGCGGGAGAACCAGATGCGTTGACTATCGGGATACTGGACGTTGACCCCTTCTTGGCTCCAGATACACCACAATTCAGTTCCAACCTTCAAGAAACTCGGCTGCCATTGCTTGTCCTGAGCCCAGTTGTAAGGCACTGGGTTGTCGGAATAAGCGGGGTCAATCAGGAACGCGACGGGAGGCGTCCAAGTCACTCCATCTGTTGAAGTTGAAAGTGCGTTGAACTGCCCAGCTTCCCCCTCAACCCCGTTAGTTGCGGCGTTCCACGCTGCCCAAAACTTGCCGCCGTATTCGATAATGTCGGCGTCATGGTTGTATTTCAGCACGCCTGCCGAGTCGTACACAAAACCACGGGTCACCGTCGGCGAGTAGACGGTGTATCTGAACCCCGCCGGATTATCTCCAGAAGGAGTCCATGTTACCAAATCGGAGCCAAGCACGTACTCAACGCCGTTCGTGAGTTTGGCCCTTTGGCCGGCCACCCGGCGAGACAGCGGATAGAAGTTGGTATCGTACAGCTGCGCGACCGAGTTAACACCCGTGAGCAACCCACCCTTCACGTACCTCGACTCAACTACGGGATACGGCGCATTCGTGCTGGGCGGCGCAAATGGGCTGAAGATTTCTACAGTCCCAGGCTGTTGAGCTTGAGCGCAGAAACCAACCAGCAGCAGGATCAGGGCGACGATTCGCATTGTGGCACTCTGGGCATTTTTCAAGACCATTGCAATTCCACAATGGCGTTTAATCGCCGGTGACGGTAACAGTCGATCCACCACCCGGCGGGTAGAACGTCCGGAACAGCTTTCCAGGTCGACCGCCTCGAACGAGCGGCCGGTAGTAGTACCCGTTGACCGTCGCGGTGTAGCCTTGGTCTGGCCCAG
>JACCDR010694441.1_pt1 | contig 40349 bp, 51 predicted proteins | sample 7446431 | NCBI WGS metagenome assembly JACCDR01 (sample SAMN15323443, study PRJNA562643) | freshwater metagenome | isolation source: river surface water | place: USA:Blue River Watershed | collected 2017-08-17
AAGCAAGCCCTAGCAGATGTGCGGTCTGGGGTGCCGGGGGAGAAAGAAGACCACCCGTATGATAGTGACGAACGTGGCTGGAACCAATGCCGCACCGCCGTACTGGAGCACTTAGATTTATTGGGTAGTAAAGAATAATATATGCGAGAGATAAAGTTTAGAGCGTGGGACAAAGATTCTAACAAGATGATAACGTCTGACGAATTGCAAGCGCAGGTCTGGAATATTTATGGAAGTATGCGCTCACCTGAACATAGCAGCTGGACATATATGCAATACACCGGCCTCAAAGACAAGAACGGCAAGGAGATTTATGTGGGGGATGTGGTTCGAGATGTTTATAGATACTCGCCTGAAATGAGTTTTGACGAATATGACCGCGAAGAGACTTTTCTCATTGAGAGCTTAGCAACAGTTTTCTTCCGACATTTACCCGGTCACAACTTTTTTAGAAGCCTTGATGACCTAGTTAGTTACTATGGGTCTAGTAGCGGAAAGTATGGGCTTGAAGTCATCGGCAACATCTATGAAAACCCGGAGCTACTCCAACGCCAAGAATAGCCGCTTCAAGACCCACATCCGCATCGACCCTGCCATGAAGCAATGGCTCGATGAGCACAGGGACACGAGGACAACCGCAGGCTTTGCAGATAAGATATTCAATGAGTATCGTAAGCGTTATGAGAACCAAGAAACAACTAACCTTGCAGGAGCGGATGGTCCAACAAGAGATCAAACGCATCCCGCGCCAAGTGAACAGGAAGGGGCAGCATTACCAACATTTAGTAGCAGAGATTAAGCGTAAGTATCGAGTATGACCCAGCGACCTATTGAGGAGATTGTAGATGAGTTTGTAAAAGAGTTTAACGATCCAAAGTTTGACTTTGTGGAGGCCGGGATAGACGAGCCATGGGAAACTAGTATTATCACCGACTGGCTCCGCACCATCCTCGAAACCGAACGCCGCCAAGCAGATGAGCGGTTGCGGGAGGTGGTGGGGGAGAATACAGATAAGTTGTGGGGAGAAGGTTATTCTGCTGGTATTTTGTACGAGCGAAATAGAATAGAAGACATTTTTAAGAGGCACGTACCACCACATGCCATGGATTTAGAGGACAGTGTGTGGCTTAAACGGTTATTAAATAAAGCATTTCAACACATTGAAAATATATGAGTAACGAACCAAACTTGTTTGACTTTATGTGCTGTATGATTGGATGTGCAGTAGTCGTATCATTAATATTTAAAGCAATAATGAATTAATATGAACGTATCAATCTACCAAAGAATTGCCCACTTACTACCAGCTAAGTTAGTTTATTATTGCTACATACGATTTGTAGCTAACGCTACATCACTAGACGAAGGCTCAACGGTGACACCAGATGAGATGTCTTTTAGTAAGGCGTGTGAATTATGGGAACGTAGATATGGAAAAATGTAATATGAGTCACGATTTCGAACCTACGCAACAAGAAATGGATATGGTTGCTAAGATGTATGAGCATAAAGCCAACCGAAAACAAGAGGAATTGAGTAACATTATCTCGGGAGCTATCCTTGACGGACAAAACCAAATACACGACTTATATAAGGAAAAAGCAACAGCAGAGGAGGTTGAAGTAAGGATGAGACGCTCGTTTGTTTACTGGAAAAACAAACTTGATGAAGCATTGAAAGAAAACATCGCCATTAAGCACAACATCGACATTACCGCTAATACACCACAGGTATGAGAAACATCCGCTACTACTTCTACTGGAAGCTCACACTTCTACGAGACAGAACCCCGCACGTTATCACGGTAATACTAGATTGGATACGCTATGAAGTATTGTACGATTACAACGATAAACGGCACTGGTATGACTAGCTGCGGAACATGCCCCGCTTGCCTAGCGTTCCATAAGAAGATGATGAAGCGAGGGAAGATTATTAAGAAGTAAGGAATTGAGATATGAAAGAAGCCACATTTATATTCTGTGCTGTCGTATTATCAGCACTCATGGGTTCGACTATCGTATTGGTAGCGACGTCAAAATTTCAACCCTGTTTTGCCGCAAAAGACCTAACCTCAAACGAGCGGTACGTGTCCGTAGATGACGTGACAGCCGTCTGGTATACCGGCAAGGATGGTAATACGCATGTTATACCGCTGTGTGAACGTAGCTTGCCGGAAGATTATTAAGAAGTAAGGAATTGAGATATGGCTGAACTTAAACGATTTGGTGCACAGGAACTACCCAAGTTTTGCTATCGGTGCAGTAAACGATTAGTTGAGACACCGATTAGAGCTGGCTTTGACCCACATAACGGTGAACAACGATTTAACGTAATATTACACTGTCCCACGAACGCAATTGCTCGAATGGTTTTTAATCACGGTGAGTACCATTTTGATTACAATGGTGACGAAATAATTGAGAGCTATTATTACTACTAGTATGCCTACCTACCTCTTTGTCGTCATCAGTGCCCAGGTGCCGGTGACGCTGTACAACATTAGTAGTTTAGTAGCTCCAGCGTGCGTAATGTAACCAAACAAATCTACCAATACACAGTACGTAAATTCAGTGGCAAAACTACTGTCTCTATACCCTGTAGGGTATGTGGTAAACGTATCCTTAAAGGTGATTTGTATCACGATAAACGAGGTGATGAAGTACATGTTACCTGTGTCCACATCATGAACAAACAGAAAAAGTAACCAGGTGTATACTAATGGTAGTAACTTACGTTCCTTGAAAGGAGGAGAAAATGTATGAACAACCGCATCTGCCGTTCCCTGAGTTTGTGGGCAACATACAATGCGAGCATTGCCTACAAAACGTACCGCAGCCGTTCTATGTGGTCAAACACTTTGGTCGCTGTACGCAACAATTGGCGTTTTGCAACGAAGAGTGCCACCAAGCGTACTACCTGGCACGATTGAGAAAGAGCGGAGTGTGAAATGAGTAAAGAGCCTGACTACAACGCGCACTACCGATGCACGCACTGTCATGGCCTCAAAGCCAAGCGCGACATCATCTTCTGCGACGACAACCCTGTATGCCGAGAAGGAGGCTGCAAAGATGCGTACTACACTCAAACTCGCCCTCGCCCTGTGCCTCGCTACCCTGGCAACCCCTGGGATAGCTGACCACCCTGCCCCGCCCGTTCCCGCTGGTGGCATCAACTTTGCCATAGAAGGCAAATGCGAAGACCACGAAACGGGCGAGAAAGGCTACTGCTACGCGGGCTACGGCACCGATGGCACGTTCTACGCTACGTTCTGGCAAGATGACGTGATGAAGTTTATCAGGCAAATCAAGCCTGGCTTCACCGACTACGAGACTGTTTGGGTAGCCCACGGGTATGCTACCTACTAATACACCTTACGGGGTGTATTTTTCTGCTATACTATACGAGCAGCAGTCGATGTTGCATATTATTCTAGTTTAATCTTTACAGACAAAACTAGAGTTCATAAGAATCACCAACCACCTAGAGGACTCGCTAGGTGGTTTGTGATATTATTTTAAGGTATGAATAAGCAATGGTTTTATGACCGTATTGGTCAATTTATTTTTAGGGAAGGTCACGGAAGTATTACTGATATAGAAGTAACAGAAAAGAATGTCGATTATTTATTTGCGTTACAGGAGAGGGGGTATAGTTATGTAGAGAAGCAGCCGGCGGGTGTAGCAAGAAAGTTGCGACTACATAGCGGTCCACCAGCAAGCACATGTGAGGCGTGTGAGGGTTGAAAATAAAAATGGTATACTACTAGCAATCTACGATGTGCGTAGGCAAGGATCGTAGCGATCTTTAGAGGGAAGCCAACATCCACACAGTACTCAATAAACAAAAAACCCTTTAAAAAGGGTTTTTTTGTTTTATAGATGAATTTTATATCCACCATTTTTGTAGCAAGTCCAATCGTTAAAGTTACCACGACCGTCATAGATATACCGAGCCATTTTTAGATTGTCACTAGGATCAGTTTTATAGTTAACGTATCCTAAACGGATCGCAGTATCGTGCCAATCTGGAGCATGAATTTGAGCTACCCCAAACGATTGTTCACGGCCGTAGCTTAATATATGGTGACTTTGAATATCTGGATCAAGTCCTGATTCACACTTAAATATAGCCACAGCTGTGTTGGGTGCTTCTGGAAATACAGATCGTATCTCTTGCTCAATTCGTTCAGGAGTCCAGTTTATTACTACTTCTATAAGTATTTCTTTAGGTTTTTCTTCTTCAGCCGCATACACAATGGGTACTAATTTATCTTCAGCGTACCTACTATATGCATCCCATAGCAAAGGAGTAACGATTCCAATGAGTACCGCTACAGCGATAACCTCAGTCGTTAAGTTCTTAAATCCAAACCTACATTTTTTTGCTCTTCGGTACCGCGCTCGTATGTGCGCAGCAGCATGTGAACCAAACAGTATCCGAAGAACAAAATATATTGTATAGCCTAAAATAAGCCAATGGTCTTAATGATTAACGCCGTAGCCGTAGCTTCGGTGTCCTTCTATTGTAGCATATTTATAACTGACGTTAGTTATATATGGGGATAACGTAAATACTTAGAAAAAGTAGGTACTAGCGTACCTACATACAACAATCCCCCGACATGTTCAGCGGGGGATTACTGCGAGAGCAAATCTAACGATCAACGCGAATGATCGCGTATTAATAATACTACTTCTTAAAAAGAAAACCAACTGTATCTTTACGAGCTAATTGATTCCATACCATAAGTACTAACGACACAACGGTACCAATAGCTGAGAAGAACTCAACTACCATATTTTCTTCAAGTCCTTCTACTCCAAGAAGAGATGCGATCAAAATAATAAGCGCAACACCATTTTTAGAAAATGTCATATTTTATGTTTAAGTTTTTGTAATGCAACTAATAACTGCTGAAGCAAACTAAGCTTCGTAGAAAGATCTTTTATTTCCTGCGTAGTCAAAGGTACTGCTTCTTTTGTCAACAAATCACTGTGTTCTTTAGCAGTCACACGATTTGTATAATATGGAGTTGGATCAAACGCTCCATAATATCCGTTATTATTCCAGACAGATGTACCATCAGCTAAGCACCATTTAGGAGCGAAGTGAAGGTGTGTTCCGGAAGAAGCACCAGTATTACCCATAAGTCCGATCACCGTACCACACGTGATTTGCTTTTTATTATGTCCTACTGGTGTATGTAAATGCCAATAACGCATTTTTACATGATGTAAAAAGCCAGTTATTTCATCTTGTACGTGTACTTTAGCGGTTGCTTTAAGTCCTTCAGGTATTGATCCAGGAAAAAATAATGGTTCATTTGAAATTACGTCCACACCAATGCCGCCACGTAAATCTACTTCAGTATGCCACCATCCAGGAAACGTAGCCGCATGATATATATCCGATCCAGTCGGACCACCAATATCAATACCATTATGTCCAAGCATACCAACTAATTTATAGTACGAAGTAGATCCTGGAGGACAGCTTGTTTTTACGCCAAAGAACTTACCTGTTTTAAGATCTTGACATGCTCTATTTTCGCCCCAACCTTGCGTCATCCAGGTACTTATCGTAGGACGAAATATCTGTAATCGTTGGTATTTCATATGTATGTTTTAGCAAATTTCATAATACTAATAATAAGACGATCAATTTGTTTTTTGATTGCTTGACCACGATAATCCACAAGTAAATGATATTTATGAATTTGTTTCATTTTATAATCCATATCATGCACACTATTTTGAGTTAAGATATTACCAAATGCATCATCAAGATCTTCATCAAAATGCGCTTGCTCATGAAATAAAATACGGAGTAAGTTACTGATATCATACCCATCAGCTATATCGTTAATATCTGCACATACCCAAAATTCAGGGTATGCTCTATTATCAGGATTACGAGCGCCACCAAGTGACGATATAACCCATTTACGTCTATAATATGGAGTAAAATGCCATATAACACCATCATAATCGTTCTTAGGAAATGTTGTACGGAACCAATCCCATGATGGTTTTATATCACCATCTTTATCTACGTGTGTAGGTACTGATCGTATTTTTTTATAAACTACATCTATAGTTACTGTACCGCGTCCTTTGGTAGTACTAATAGCTGCACTAAAGAGATCAGCTTGTTCTCTAATCCAGGCTGATTTAGATGCAGTATAAAGTACGTAACGCATGTTACTTTTGTGATTTAAATCCCTCTAATTGATTAAGCAACTTTTTGGGAGTCTCGTATCCCAAACGGCCCATGTTCTCCATGACCGAGAGAAATTCGGTGACGGCAATAAACGCAACCATGGTTGATTGAACCATGTGCCAACCGATTGTGTTATCCGTAAAATAGCCAGCAGAGATGGCTATCATGTACACACAGAGCTTTTGTACCACACGGCCGAAACGCCGTGAAGTAATTGGTTTACCTTCTTGCCATGAAGCAAGAACACCCAAGGCGGTGTCAAAGGTAACAAGCATGAGGACAGCGATGATGCCTTGCGTATGGAGTTCTCCAAAAAAGAACGCGAACGTAATAACTAAAGAAACCGCTAATTTTAAAACAGTTGGCTCGAATGTGGTTTGGAGAATATCAATAAAATTCATACAAGTATTATACATTGACACATATCCATTTTCGATATCGCGATTGTGAGTAGTAGTATTCATATTGCTTTTTTAGGTTTTGGCCTATACCCCGCAGCATAAATCGCCCGCGCCTGGCGTTCTGCTCGTGCTTTGGTGGTGTATACCTTGCCTGATGTACCGAAGCGGTATTTACCTGATTTTAGTTTGCGGACTGGCATGTTAGTACATGATTATGCGGGGAATGAAGGTAGAAGCGGCAGCTGGTGTTGAGCGAGCGGCAACATAAAGATATACACCAGCACTGGTATTAACTTTACTGTCCGTACCGACCTCAAAACCATCACTATTTAATGCCTGGATACCATTAGCGAAGTTCACTGACTGACTTGATATGTATGTTGTATCATCACCAGAGTTAGCCGATGAGCGCATAATACCGTGACGACCAGCCACCGAACGGGCAATGAAGACCACATCTGGTGTAAAACCAACGCCTGTAATAGAACGATTATCTGTGGCGTTTCCAGTAAAAGTAGAAGAAACAAAAGCGTCTGAGCTAGCTTTAACGGCAGCGTAGTAGTATGTTGTGGCACTAGCATTAACTAAGTTACTTGTACCAACCTGAAATCCGTCAGCTTCAAATGCTTGGATAGCGTTAGCAGCTTGCGCATTTGTCCAACCAACCACAAATGAGTTGTCACCGGATTGACCACTAAAACGCATGGCTGGCGATACATTGCCTGAACTTTTAATCCATAAGAATGACGGTTGGAAGCCAACACCAGTGATTGAACGATTATCGGAGGCATTGCCGGTATAGCTACCAGTAACAACATCATCACCACCAAAGGCTGTCCAATAGTATGTTGTGCCCGATGTATTGACACTTCCTTGTGTTCCGACTTGAAAACCGTCACTTTGCAGGGCCTGAATACCGTCAGCTTCATTTGTGGTATTGTCTACAGAAAAGAAAGACCGGCAGCTGTCGCCTGTTGTGGCAATAGCGACTTGACCCGATGCAGAAGATGTAGAGTTGTTACCTTTAATAAAGAGCAGCTTTGGACGAAAACCTACGCCCGTTATATTGCGGTTATCTGAGCCGTTACCACTGTATGAACCTGATGCTACATTAAGTCCCATAGCTAGAATGTATCTAAGTCAATTTCACGCATGAACTGTACAAACTTTTTCATTTGTACTTTAGTAAGCCCCAACTTTGTTGCCACTGCTTGACCGATTGTTTTGAGTTCCTCTTGGGTTAGACGATGCTGTTCCTCATAGATGGCTTTTGTAGCACTTGTTTCTGCTTCTATGATTGCTTTATAAGTAGCTTCATCTACATCAAGTATTTCTACATCGTCTTTAGAAATACCAATTTTAGTAGCGTACGCAAGGAGACTATCAGGTGTAGCTCTATCCTGAAAGTCATTGATGTACTTATTAGTTGAAATTTGTTTTGCGATGTACATATTATGGTAACTGTGCTGTAATGACTACTTGTAAATACCCTACTCCTGTACCGGCTGCATCTACGTCAATGAGTAGCATGTCACCAGTCTGCAAGTCATCATTCGATGTGTTAATCACCGGAGCGGTTGTAGCATCAGCACTTTCAAACTCACTTGCCTCCACTGTTATCGCTGTACTCAAAATATCTACCACGGTACGAGCTGTAGCTGATGAGCGGCGTGAGCGACGGATGTTAACAGTAATTGAGCCTGATGAAGATACCGTACCGACGTAAGCTTTTACCGCCACGACGTTCATACCGTTTAATGTCGTGTCAATCGGAATCTGTACCTTACCGTCACCTGTCGTGAGTGCGGTGCTGTCGTTGACCATGACAGCGATGGTACGCTTCCCAAACTCACTACCTGCCAAGCTATCAGGGGTAACGGCACGAGTGTCATCAGTGCCCGTAGTTACCTCGCTAGCAATAGCTAATTCTACTTTACCGGCTACTGTAGTAGACGCTGCGCTTACTAAGTCAGTAACGTCTGTGTCTGTTGAAACTGTACCGCTATCGGCTCGGAGTACACCGGTGAGGCCAGTTGGAAGCGTCACTGTCCCTGTAAACGTCGGATTGGCCTTTGGAGCACGCAACTCCATTTCATCATAAACAGCGTTCTTACTTGGTGCTGTATTCGTGTCACCATTCCAACCAGCACCGTACGCGGTATCGCTAACCGGCAGCTCAACATAGTTAGCCCACGCTCCTGAGTGATACACCCGAATGATACGTGTACCAGCTACCGCGTAGCCTGTACCTCCTACCGTAGCGGTGCCATTGCGGACAAACACTGTAAATCCTTTACCTTCTGCTGGACTAGGATCGGTATAGGTGGCAGATGCAACGTTAATATAATTAGTATCATTGGCCGCTGTAAGACTGCCGGAAACAACCACAGGTACAGCTTGTTTTCCGTCGAGTGCGGTTTGCAGATCAGTTTGATCAGATAATGTACCAGTAATACCGCCCCAAGCAGCAGCACCCGTTCCTCCTCCTGGTATTTCAAAATCACTCATATAATTACATAGTGAAGATATCTAGCTCAACTACTTGACTTGCTAGATTACTTTCAAAATACATCTTTTTACCACCATATTCAACATTATCCTGTGATCGTGTACCGTTGGCTGGCACCGTAACATACGCTGAATTATCACCAGAGACAGGAAGTTTGCCGGTTGATGATGCGTAATACAATTTACCAGTTGTTCCTCGCAATTTGAGTGTCCATGAAATCGTATTGTTAGGGAACGTATATTCGTATTCTGTATCAGCAAGAGTAATTGCCACCGTATTTACTTGCCAATCAGTAGCAGTTCGAGCATCCATAGGCATAGCAATAGCACCGCCGCCACTTGAGCGAATCGATCGAAGCTGTTCATTATCAAGCTTAAATTCTTTTGGAATCTCAAGCTTTTTAGGTAATTGACCAAGCGCATTAACCACAGCATCTAAGGCTTTTACTGTGGCTGTAGCTTGTGTTGCTGTCTCTTTACGAAGTGCTGCAAGCTCAGTAACAACTGGCTTAAGGTCAAGTTCAACTTCTTCAGCTTCAGTATCTCGAATCGCTTTTTCAACATTAGCCAAAGCAAGGAGAATATCCTTATTCTCATTTTCATCTTCTGGCTCTTCTTTTTCAATGAGCTGATTACTAATACGCTCCAGCGCTGTCACCATCTGTTTTTGTACATTTCGTGAGGTAACGAGGATATCAGCCACACGAGAATCGTCTTTAGTAGCTTTTTCAAACGCTTTCAGCGTAGCGATAAGATCGCTATTACTACGAGCGTGACCATCAGCAATTGCTTTCATTTCCTTAATGAGAGCGTTAATCTGGCGATAATCAATATCCTGAAGTTTTTCAATTGCTCGAGAAGTAATATCTACTTCCACTTTTGAAGTGCTTATCTTATCTCCAAGATACTTGACAGCATCAGCTACTAGTTTTGTAATAAAAGTCTTATCCATATTATTGTGGTAACGCTTCAGCTGGTAATGTTTCTGGTGTGACTTCACCTGGAACCGGAGTACCTTCTGGAACCGGAACTTCACCACCACCAAGAAGTGCCATTAAGTCTGGTGGCAAACCAGATTCACCCCCACCTTCAGCTGGTACAGGTGGAGCTGGTGGTTTTGGCTTGTTGTAGTCACTGATATCCTTACCATACATATCCAACACTTCACCAAGGTGCGTTTCTTTATTCTCAACAAAGTATTCAGGGTAGTATGTCGTAAGGATCTGATGCTCTTCTTCAATAAGTGCCAATTTACGAATACGATCGTTATTGTGAAGAGATTCAGGAATGATGATGTAATCATATTCCCAGTTATCAATATAGTCTGAAGTGACTGAAATAAGCTTGTAGTTAATACCTTCTTCAGCAGCCGCTGCTTCACGAGCTTTAATTTCCTGTAGTGAAAGAAGTTTAGATCGTGACGGAGCTACGTGGATATCGAGTACACCATAGGTATTATCAGAAAACTTAACACCATCGACGCTGATTGTCTGGTCTTTAAAGGTATTTTTACGAGCTTTATCCTTAAGATAATGTGTAAGCACTGTAATGTTACGCAAGCGTGTTTTTTGAAGCCACAGATCTTCGAGGAAAAGGAACAGTACCCCTTTTAATTGACGAGCACGTTCATCAGCAATGATTGTTGCTCGCGCAGTCACATCTGGTGTGGCAATACCCTGTTGTGAAGCATCGATTGAAAGACGTTCAATAGCCTGGTCGATAATACCAAGCATAGCTAGATCACCTTGACCAATAGATCGCATCGGCATTGGTGTAACCTGATTAACATCAGGAACGTAAATACGATTATCACTATCGATTAGTTCATCTTCGACTTCAAGTAGATCTTTATTAGCTAGTCCAACAAGCATCGGCGTAACAAGTGACCGATAGAGAATATCAGTCATCGTATTAATTATCGTAGTACGAGATTCTTGATATGACTCCAACAAAGCAGGGAATGAAATACCGACAAAGAAATTCGGGTTGGCAAACGGTTCACCTATTGTTTTAATCCACGGATACCAAGGCTTACCCTGGTGTGTCCACAGTAAAGGCACCATCAACATAGGTACACCGTTTACCCATATTTCGTACGCATTGTCTTCTTTTGAGTATTTACGAAGTACTTCAAATTCATCAGTATTAACACGCTTATTCCAGTATTTAAAACCATACGTATCCTGTGTTTGCTCAGAAAGACTACTGCATGTTGGTTTATCTTTAACGTACTTATAGTTAGGATATTTAGAAAATTCACGTTCAAATTCAGCTTTTGAATAGCGTTGCAACCAGATCAGTACTGGTTGATCCTGAATATCACGCACATGGAAAGTAGCCCAATACAAATCTTTCGGACCAACGATGGTCGTAATTGGTCGATGATCTACTTCTATATAGCGCTCATCAGTTTCAATCTCACCAGTTTTAGAATTAAACGACTTAACATATTTCTGCTTAGTACCACCAGTTTGATACCCTTCATATTCAAATATGACACCATGTGCAAGCATACCCCACACTTCAAGGAATGATTGCATTGTTGGATTATCACGCATAAATGAATGACGTACTGTTTGGTACATCAATTCAGCACGACGACGAGAACGAACACCATTTTTATTTATTGCCGTGTACTTCATTTCCGGCATATTAAGGCCAACTGAAGCAGCAATCGCCCGCATTTTCGCTCTGGTGATGTTATCCATCATGTTCGATTGCCAGTCCTGTTTACCTTGTTCAGCCTTACTTGGAGTATACCCATTAAGAATACGCTCGGAAGAGTCGATATATTCGTTAAAAGAACGCCATCCATCAGGACCAGCGAAGTGAGGCATCTTCTCATCCTTCAGGGTAATCATTTCCTGAAGTTGCTTATATGTCTTACTGCGAGCAGTATCCTCTTTTGGCGTTGGCTTGTACGTTTCCATAGCTATAGTATATCACTATTGATTTAATAACTCAGTAAGTTGTTCAGCTACTGACTTGGTAATAATCTTCTTTTCGGTGTACTCCTCCCACAGTGCTGCGCGCTCTTCATCCGTTTCCAGCCCTTGAAGTTTCTCATAGATAAACGCAGCCCGTTCACCGTTGTCTACTCCAAGCTGCTTAATTAAGCGCTGCGTATAGGTAATACCAGCATCTTCATCTGCCTTCACATTGACAATAGCTTCAGCTAATTCAGGATCTTTAGCAGCGATTTCATCAAAAAGGGCTGCGGCTTTTTCAGTGTCCATAGTCGCCAATTGGCGGTATGAATTTTCAGCATCTTGCTTCACATAAAAACGTTCACGAGATTGCTCAGCTAAGCGGCTTTTAATTGCTTCATATTCTTCTGAAGCTGCACCGATTTCTTCATTATCACGCTGCTTGATAAAGCGTGACCATACTGGAATATCGTTTGATTCTGGTAATTCACCACTACCAAGCGTAATCATTGTATTTACGAAGTCGGTTGCAGTACGACCAGCACCACCAACATAGCCTTGGTAGGCATAATAAAGACTAGCCGGAGACACTTCAATACCAGCTCCAGACAGTCCTTCGGATACCTGTACCGCTATTTTACCAGTCGTATTGTCATCGAGTGTCGAAAAATATCGAATAGAATCAGGTGCGTTTTGATCCCAATCTGGCATGATCTTGCCACCATGCCACGCTTTGTTACGAGCTATTTCCGCAGGAATATCCATAAGCGTTGGTGTAACGCTAGAGAATAGATCTGTACCTCCAAGTGGATTATATGAATTAATGATTGCAGATCCAATACCGTTCATAGTTTCTACCGCACTTTTAGCATTACCGGTTGCTGCATCATAAGCGTAATCCATCATAACCTTAATCGGCTTAATACCGTACCCAACTGGAATAGCGATATAGTCGAACTTGTCGCCTTCTTCGCCAGCTGGTAGTACTACAATCAGCGCGTTATTACGATCCCACTGTGTTACCTTCTTGCGCCATTCAGGATCAATACGATCATTCCATTCACCGGTTGCGTAGACTGCGGTACCAATAGATCCGGTAACAATAGCTGCTGTCTTAGGATTACTCATTGCTCGTACTAATTTTGTCGTACCTTGGATACTTGCGTTACTGAACATCCACAATGAATTTAAGATAGGTCCACCAGTACCGAACTTATTGAAGTTAACTGAAGCTTCCTTAGCAATAACTGCTGCACGTTTACGTGAGACACCCCGATTGAGCGCTTCTTTATACAGTGCAAGACGAGTTGAATCTTCAAAAATCTGGTTAAAGTTATCGATTCCACGAATCAACATATCAGCTGCTGCTCGAGGATTACTACGATTCATTTTACGAATCGCTGCGATATCAAGTTCTACCGCTTCACGAGTAGATAAAGCTATACCCCCCGTGGTACCACCATCAGCAATCATTTGATTATACAAGCGAGCACCTTCACTATCTTTTCCACGAATACCATCGAGTACGTCCAAGTACGCACGTTGGTCTAACGCACCTTTAATACCACCTCTAAATCCAAGTTCTGAACGACTACTAGCGTATACGACAGCTTCTTGAAGGTCACGAAGTTTGTTAGGGAAAGCAAATTCTGGATTGAAACGAGTTTGAAGTCCTGAGTAAAATCGAGTAAATACACCGACAAACTTCATTAACTGTGGCAAGTGTTGCTTATTAACACCTTTAAGTGCAATAGCTAACTTCTCGTCTTTAATCAATAGATTAACCGGCACACCATTTTCACGAAGCGTAAGAATACGTGGATCAGTAAGCTGTTCATAAATAGGTGTACCACGAGCGGCTTTTACCTTAACGTATACGGAAGCCAGTGTTTCACTCTCACGAGCCAAGTACGAGAGCGCCAGTTCATCTTGGGCTTCAAGTGGAAGCTTACTGAGTAATCGAGACTCCATCAAATCGAGGAGGGCAAATTCACGTGTAGCGTTAGCCCGAGGCGTTTTACCAGCCTGGTGCATATCGAGCACCTTGTTGAAAAGTGCCATATCGCGTAAACCACTATCTTCAGGAATCCAACTAGGGAAGGTAGATCGCGTGGAGGTAATCTTTTCAATAATACCAGAATCATCAGTATAAACGTTGGCTCCTCGCACACCAGCTTGTGAAGAAAGCATTTCGTTATATACGTCAGCCCAAGCATCTTCAATACTGGTACGAAGCGTATTAACTGGTTGCTCCATTGCTGGTGGCATTGGTATAGCCGCTTCATCAATAGCATCGATTGAAGGCTTACTAGGTACATCGAAGCGACGACCAATTACTTTTGGCTTCACTTCTTCAAACAGTCCAAGCTCTTTATTATTACGCGCAAACTGAAGTGTGGCTAGATCGACAAGATTCTTTTCTGCCCGAATAACCGCTTGCTCGTAGTTTGTAACTATGTTGGCAATAATATCCGCTACTTGACGTTCACTACCCTTAGCTCGTTTAATACCAGTTGACTTAACATCAAATCCAGAACTAGTCAATACTTGAATCATGTCCTCGTCTTCTGTAAGCACACGCTGAAGTGGTACGTGGTTTGCGTATGCTGTACGCATCGAATCGTACGCTTCCTTATCGAGCACTTGTGCTTCGAGTAAGATATCGAGTGTCTTCGTATTTAGCATCTGTACGTTGCGAGCGATCCGCTTCACTTCGTCAGCATATGGCAACGCATCAATATCTCGTAGAATCGATTGTGCATCAGCCGTTGTCATTCCAGCGGCACCATCACCAAGACGACCATTACGCTCAGGCGCATGGGTAGCATGAAGGAACTTGTTAACGAGGAGCGTTAGGTCACTGTCTGGAATACCGTTATTCTTAGCCGTTTTTATCAAGTCAGCATCAACGGTTTTTACGAAGTCACGAGCTTCAGTAAGCTTCGCACCGACACGTCCGTGGAAAAGGAGCTCAGCCATATATGGATCACTGTCATCAGTAATCTTGACGTTTGGATCATTAACTAGCTTACGCATCCGGATCATGTTGTCTTGAATTACCTCCACAGTGAAAGTCCAGGCTTCTTCTATACCTTTACGGAAGCGAGAGTATTCAGGTGCTTTATTCACATCGACAGTACCATGAGGAATAGTAGCCAGTGTTTCATCTATTGACTGCCCGACATTTGAAGCGTACGATTTAGCCAATGAATCGGAAAACACGGGAGAAGATAGAGGGTATTGCGTTTGTCCTGCTTTTGGTAGGGACGTTTCTGTTGGGAGTACACGCTGGTCAGGACGGCCTGAAGCCGCACCCTGAGCGTCCAGTTTATTCTGGATCGGACCCTTGGCTCGATTAAAGTTAACTCCGAGGAAGCCAGCAGCTGCCATACCCAAGAACGCTTTTTTAGGATCAATAGTGATATTGCCTTCAGCGTCTTCTTCGTACCCTTCTGGTAGTCCAGTTGACGCTTCGACTGCCGTTTCAGCAGTTTGCGTATCGAACGCATTGAAGATCAGCGGCATACCAGCATAGGCACCACCATAATCACCCTTTAGTTCAGGTGCCTTACCGTTGATTTTAGCTTTAACTTCAGGCGTGAGGCGGATTGATTGTTGGGTTTGGGACTTTGGTCCAATATCAAAATCTTTTTGAGATCGTTTAGCTGTCATTATTGCTGACGGTTGACCTGATTTCAAATTGGAAATAAACCTAGGTAAACCAAAACCTTTTTGATCTTCATCAAGTGATGATTTTTGTATTGCTTTAAATTTACCATTTTCACCAATTTCAGTAACAATATAACCAACTCCTTTTGCATCAGAAATATCAAGACCAACTTTAAGATTGCGAGGATAAACAAAACCACCAGCATCATTACCGTCATTTAAAGTAAAAGCATCTTGTTTACCCAACCCCACCCCTAAATCCACTTCCTCAATTTCAGCCCCTGTCAGCTTCTTTACAATATCTCGTACCTGCTTATCATAGAGATTCTTAGCCCATTCACCACCGAACTCAAGCCCTTCACCAGAAAGGGTACCAGTCTCTTTAGCCATGATGGAATCAGCAAGTCCTTTACCGAGTACTTCATCAAGTTTTTTTCCATACCAATCATTTGGAACACCCTGTGCAATACCACGTTGAATTTCTCCTTTTTCATTTACATCAAAGAAAATGTCAGTACCGCTTTTGGGTTTTAACTTAATATGTTTTTTATTAGCGACATTTCTCCACGCAACATCTTCTACATGCGTACTTAACTTATACCGCTCACTCGTTTGCGCTCCATTGATCCACGTAAAGCGATCAGCACCAGACTTATCAGCTTCAATAAGCGCCCGCTTAACAGCGGTCACTTGCCAGTCTTTAAGAAGTGGGTTGTTGGGTACGCCTCTATCCTGAGCGTCTGTAAGTTTGTTTATTTGGTCGCCAATTATGTCTATTTCGGCTTGTTGGTTACGAGTTCTGTTACTTACTGGATACTTAGTTACAAGTTCGTCACTTTTTTTAACTAAGGCATCAATTTCTGCCTGGCTACCTGCAAACCCCTTACTTCGCCCATCTCGCGCCCAATCACTCTGGATCTCTTCTAAGAAAAAATGCTTTTCACCATCAACTACCCGCTCATTAGCACGAACGTGCGCAATGACGTTTGGTTCGTCCCAGTGGGAGGATTTGTAATCTTTTGTTGGCCCACCTTTTGGCTCAATGCCATACCCTACCCCGTAATCACGAGTAAGAGCTTTTCTTGCTTCTTCCAAATTGGGGTACTCGCCCAACACTTCATTATTTCCCGTCTTTGTTAGTACATACGGTGAATTATCTCGGGTTGGCGCCTGTATCAATATCTCACGGTAGTTGTCGCCACCAGGAAGAGTGTATTTTGAGTACTTTGTTGCAAGTCCACTATCAACATCATACTTTGTTTCAGCATCGCCAAAATAAGTATCGACTGCCTGGCGTACATTATCGGGAAGTTCATCATAATCAACGATTTCATCGTTTTTAGTGATGTACATATCCATCATATCTTCTTCTACCATGTACCCGTTATCTTCAATTGTCTTCAAAGCTTTTGCTTTTGGATCACCAGATACAACACCTCGTACTGTTTCCACCGTATCAGCCAACTCAGGAGCAAACGGTTGCGCAGTAGCTCTTATAGACTGTCCCTTTAGGTTATCGTACTGATTCTTATTGATCGCATACTCAGTACCATCGACAGTAATGTACGTTTTCGCACCATCAATACGTGGCTCAATAACCGTACCAGCAGGTACACTAAACTTTGTCCCACTAAGATCTTTCATCGGTACTTCAGCCTTCGTACGAAGCATCGCATCAGGAGTACCCGTAATTGGTTTTAATGCTACCGGTTCTTTAATTGTTGCTGGTGTGCTACCACGAAACTGTCCCGTAGTACTATCACGAATATACTTAGCTGGCTCATTAAGTACCGTTCTAGTTGCTTCAAGTGTTTGTTCGGAAAGATCATCTACTTGACGACCAGACACACGCAAAAGTTCCAACCCATCATTAAGCTGTGAAATACTTGGTGTTGGATTATTTTCAAGTGCTTTAATGTATGATTGAATTTCTTCATTATCATCATCTAAAATGTCAGCCCGTTGAAACGAACCTGGCCGTTGGTTAGGTAGTGAGCTTGGTACAGGTGATTTTAAACGATTAAGAATCTCATCACGAATTGGTGCAATAAAATCATCAAGTGCTTCTGATTCCAAACCTTTTGTTACTGCTTTTGTTGAACCAACAAAAATTGGCGCATCAAGTGTAGCAAAAAGTTTTTCTTTAGCATTAATCCAAAAGAGCAACGCTTCCTCATCTTCAGTCAATTCAGTGATTGGTTGTAACTGTAAATCACGTGTATTAACTGCCGTACCAAGCGTCTTGTTAGCAGTATCCTGAATCGCTGCTTCAAGGGCGCGATCATCATCAATACCTTCTTCAGTAAATTTACTATAGCGTTCAAAAATACGCTCACCTACTTGCTCACGACTAGGGTTAGCAATACGTTGAAAACCCTCAGTAAAAAAGCCTATAGCACCAAGTTTTTCAATACTTCCGGCCATTGTACCAGGAGTATAAGTCTGGTTAATTCCAGAACCAAAAAGAATTGGTCCAATAAACGGTATCTTGCGACCTAAAGGAATAGATTTATCTTCAGGTGCCGCACTGATCGTACCACCCCGAGCAAGCGCTTGCGCTTGAGTCTGTGATGGTAATTTAGATTGCTCAGCTTCAAACGTAATCGTTTCATCAATAGTTGATTGCAATGATCCTGGTTTTAGTACTCCACCAGGCTTTAAAGCAGCCGCCTTGACCGTTGTTGAAGGAGTACTCTTAGCAGTCGCTGGTGTACTTACCATCGTCCCTTTAAGCGACGACATATCCTTCCCTGGTGTACCAATAGAAAAAGCTGGCTTCTGTCCTTCTTTTTCTCGAAGCTTCAGTCCAATTGGTGACAACATAGTAGTTATTTTTTAGAAAACGGGTTACTAACGGTTGCTTCTTCTTCTGATTCTTCAAGTCCAGCTTCAGCTCGCCATCGATTATAATACTCCATAGGATCAATTGACGCTTGCGCTGTATTTGTTTCAGCGAAATAGTCATTGAGGAACATACGAAGCTGTTCATCGGTTAAGTCGCTGATAATTGTGTTAGCAAAACCAGGTGCAAATGATTGCTTAGCTTTTACTTTTACATCGCTCATAGTTTCTTCCATAAAATCAAAACCAGAAGTAGGATCAAATCCTGTACTTGTACCACCACTAGTGGTACTTCCCCCTCCACCACTACTATCACCGAACAGTACTTTCATAGTACCTTCTGGATCAGCTGGATCGTACTGTACAAGGTTGCTGCCGACTTTTTCAACCGTCAGCTTACTCGTCGCATTAAGCGCTCCAGCAGCCATACCAATAGCACTATCAAGATCAGTTGCTTGAAGAATACCATTAACGACTTCTGTCTTACCGCCAGCTTCAACCACAGAAAGCGCCAAGTCACGAATAGCACTTTTTTGATCCTCGATATTCTTTTGCTCAGCTTGCGCGAACTCAACAGCTGAAGCAGCTAACGGTTCAGCAAACTGATTACTTGCTTGGTTAAGGTTAGCTAAGAGTCCGGTAAACTGGCTCGCACTCACGGCTCCTTTTGGAATCAGCCCACCCACCAGATCAAGTTCAGCGTTCTGGCGTTGCGCCCGAGCAACAGTAATGGCTTCATTAAGTGCAGCAGAAAAATTAGCTAAGCCTGAAGCAGCTGGTTTAGGAGAAGTTGCTGGTGGTACTGTTTTAGCAGCTGGTGCTTTAATATTGCCAAGCTTAACCTGTGTACTTTCGTACTTATCAAGAATGTCCTGATCGAAGTTAGGATTCGCTCGAAGTTGTGCTATTTGTTCTGCGGTGAGTCCAGTTACCATATATTAAAAAAGTAAATTATTAGCTCCTGCGATAATATCAGCAGTCTGCCGTTGCTCAATATCACCAACAATGTTGCCTAAACGATCCACGTTCATACCAAGACGCGGCAAGTTCTTAGAACCAACTTTGGCTTCACCAGAACGTAGGAAGTCAATACGACTAGCCCTTGTTACCTCAGCTAAGCGAGCCAACTCAGCCTGGGTATCACGATTACCACGCTGTCCACGACGTTCAAGATCGGTACGTTCCAGGCCAAAACGACGACCAGTGCTTTCTCGAAGTTCACCGGTTGATTCTTCGATGATATCTTCAACACGGATACGTTCGCTCGATGACGTTTTGCCGGTAGCAGCAAGGTTTTGCCTAGTTGTATCCAGATCTTGTCTATACTGGCGTTCAATACCACGCAAAGCAGCTTGCTCTTCGAGTCCTAAATAGTCTTTTTGTGTAGCGATATCTTGTTCCAGATCAGCCAAGTTTGTCTGAAGCTGCTTACGCTTGTATTCTTCTTCTTGATCGATGGACACGAAGCCACGCTCAATAGCGTCTACTGCCAAGCGAAGTTCTTGTTTAAAGAATGGGTTAGAAATATCAGCCGCTGCTTTAAAAGCAGCAGCAATTTTGCCAGCTTTTTCACTATCGTTTGTCGCAATCGCTTCAAAAACTGCTAATACGGCCTCTTTTTGATCATCAGAGAGTGATTTAAATTGCGTCGAATTGCGAATCGCTGCATCATCATAAGTACCTTGCGTTTTACCTGGCTTATCTTCAGGTGTTTTTTCTGGTACAGGAGCCGGAGGTTGCTTAGCGTTATAATCACGCACTAGCTGACGTTCTTTTTCAATACGAGCGTTATACTGGGCAGCTGTTTCTTTTTTAGAATCAAAAGTATAGTTAACTGTTGGCGCAGAAGATGATGATCCACCCGTCTTAGAAGAGCTTGTAGTACCCGTTTTAGAAGATGTAGAAGCCGCAGCAGCCTTTTGTTCAGCCACTTTTTTATCGACTGCTTTTTGTAGATCAGCAGCTTTTTTAGCGATTTCAGCGATCTGTTCAGCCTTGCTTTTTGAGCTAGATTTAGAGCTACTACTGCTGGACTTAGAGCTACTCGACTTAGAAGCACGATTACGAGCAGCTGCCGCTTTAATTGAAGCTTTCCCTTTTTTAGATTTCACTGCCATACTCTATGTATTATAAGCTATTTCTAAAGTTAATGCTAAAGAGTAATCAACTCATTATCAATATTAACGAGTTCTGCTTCAATCTCATTTTTTCGTTGATTAAGTGCACCTGTAAATATTCCCGTAGGAAGCATACATGCAGTTCCTGCAAACTTAACCATGATTTTTCCTTGATTAATTGCTCGTGCATTATCTCGATTATTGGCCGGACGAGCCAAAAAAGCATTAATCCGAAGTAACTCACTGTTTAATTCAGACTTAAGAGCAATTAAATTATTGTATTGTTCTACTTGTTCTTGAATCATATATTACAGTTTACGTGGCTTAATAAGTAATGCATCAATTACACCATTTGAATCATCAGTTGTATATGCTTCAAGTGCAATAGCAAACGCCATATCGCCAGTAGTCGCTTTAGCTGCTATACCAGCGGTTGAATATGTACACAAGAAGTCTCCAATCGCAATGTCGGTGGTACCGTTGACTTTTAATCCAATAAATTCACCTGCTGTTCGTACAGAAGTAATATTATTATTAGTAACTGAAGAGGCAACTACTCCAATAACGGAATCATCACCAACAGTAGTAGTGGTAGTAATTTCATCAGCAGTAGCAACTGATTTTAAAATAACTACATTACCAAAAAGAAGTGAACCACCTGACGTATTTTTCATGTAAATGGTATTTACATCAGAAACTGGTGTGTTATATAAATTAAATCCAGAAGAAATACCAAGTGAAACGGGCAAATCAAATGTTAATGTACCCAATTTTGTTGATTCTGAAGAATTTCCAATTGCTATAACATTACCTGAATCAATATTATATTCAAAATCAGTACTATTGGTCGAATTACAACCAATTATACGAACAGCTGATTGACCAGATTCAACAAAGAAACCATCAGCTGCACAAGAATTTGCGATACAACCACAAGCTAAAATTTGAGACGCTCCTAAATAAAATCCAACTTCTGTAGCATCTTGAGCAACACAAGTGATAAGAGACGCATTAACACCTGAATTACCATCTATAAAAAATCCATGATTTCCTTCTGAAATAGCATTGCAAGCTAAAGCACTCCAGTATTGTACAGAAGATGTTGAAGAATCAGAAAAAATATAAAAACCATTTGCTGTATTACTTTCAGTAACAATATTTGTTAAATTAAAATATCGAGTTGGATTAGATGATGCACCAGTTATATAGATCCCATCACTTCCATTTAAATCAGAATAAACATTTGATATTTTAAAATATAAAGCAGCAATAATAGAAATACCATCTGCTGAACATGAGGTAGTACGTACATTTTCAATAACAAAAAACTTTGCATATTGAATATTAATACCAGCAGTTCCATTTGCATCCTGAATAGTAAGATCACTTATTTTAAAATTTAAAATATAATCACCAGAAGTACCAATAAATTTCAAACCATAAGCACCACTGCCAAAATCAATAATGGTTTGATCTCGTCCTTCCCCAACAATACTAATCTTAGAATCTCCAACAATATCATACGTTGGACGATGGGTACCAGCTAACAGAATGAGCGTACCACCACCAGCACTTCGTAAACTTTCAAGTGCTGGACGAATATCTTCACCAGCTGCAACCGTTGCAGTACGTCCATTTGAAGTCGATGTACGATTAATCGCACCACTTAAAAGAGTGTTAGCTGGTTCTAAAATGTCATCAGTAAAAGGATTTCCAAAATCAAAGATCGGCTTACCAAGCGCTTCTTCAATAGTCGGAATTACTTCACGGATTACCGTTGTCATACGTAACTATTTTTAACATCAATGTTCGGAATCTCAACTTCTTTCAATACCCCCTGTGTTCCCTTTACTTGTCCTCGTATACCAATCTGGATAATGTTCCCTTTAACAGATTCCTTAAGTGGCAGCTCAGAAACACGTCCAGTAATACCACCTACACGTGGTGACTTGCCATCAGTTAAAAGTACAATTTGTGATCCTTCCATATTTTTTGATTGAACCACAATGGAATCGCTAATTTCTTTCATTTGATTGTACTGAAAATCCTCTTCCTGAAGGAGAATCTCGAAGTCAATAGGAGTACCACTATGATCGACAAATACACCGGTAGCATCAAGTTCAAGTACGTTTCCATCATTATCACCACCAACAATCGTATTCACATTGTTCGCGTCAACGTAACTTGAAAAGAAATAAAATCGAGTTGGATAGCTACGCACACTCCACTGATCCATCTGATAGTTATAATGAAATACCACGTTCTTGTACGTACGACCATCAACGGTTAGATCACCGACAGACCACATAAAGATCCTCGATGTACCGATACCGCAGATATCTGCTTCAGCAGACTGAGGGATCGCATCAACCCACTTCTTAATTCCTCGCGCACGATCGTGTGAAATTGGTGTAGGACGACCACCATTCGTAACATAAAATCCTTTAGCATCCTTATTCGATGCTGAATAAAAGGCACAAATACCACCACGACTTACAATGCACTCTTGGTTGGGTACACCAATATCAATAAGCGACTCAGGGAAAGCCGAATCAAAGTTCCAGCGCTTCATTGAGCGCTCTTTAAACACGAGTAGATAACCAGGTACCTTAGCAAAACCTTTGATCGTACCGGCTCCTTCATCCGGTTCAAAGTCAATAAAGCCGTTACCAGTAGTCCAGCTAACCGCACCACTTGTAGGGGTAGAAGAATAATACACACGATCAGGATTGGCTGTATCACCAGCAAGATATACGCGATCTAGCCATTCAATACAGAGCGAAGGTTCAGCAAATGGTATGTTAGCTAAGTCAAACGCACCACCTGTTGAAATAACCGTAGCACCATCATAACTTTTAGGAGCGTCAGTACCATTAACAATCAAAGCAGCATCAAGAAACGTCAACATTCGATGCTTTTTACTAGCTGTTTGCGTTGTTAAACCAGTAATACTACCAGTACCAACTTTTGTACCAACCGATTGTGTATCTCCAGAATTATTAAAGAAAGCAATAAGCGCATGATTTGAGCCATCTGAATCCCGAAAGTTATGTAAACCAAGACAAGTCTTATTATCCTGCACTTGTGAGCCAATTAAGAGCGTTCCTAAGCGAGTTACCACAGAGCCGAGCTCATAATCAAAAAGCACGTTGAGTCCAAGTGCTACCGATCCAGCTGGTGTTACATTTTCATTGACATTCGTCACCATCCCCGAGGCGAAGTTTTTATAAAATTGTGGTTCTATTTTCGCCATAGAGTGTTATTCACCATCTTTATTAATATCCCAGGTACGACCGTATGTTTTTCGATATTGGATCCGGTTAATGTTCGGAACCATACGACGCTTAAAGAGCGGAATGATAGTACGAATATAATCATTAAGCTTTTCTTTAAACGATACATACCAACCATCGTTAAAATCCAAGTTACTACTGTTCATTTTCTTCATTTTAATCCGCCATGTAAGGTAGTCTTGCATCATATCGTACCGTTGCGCATCAATCGTGTCTCCAAGTGAGTTTACTTGATCAGCTTCAGTAAGATAATCCATGTAGATATTCTGGTTGCTGTATTGACTGTCAGTCATTGGCCAGTACTCAAGCGCTTCATTGCGTACAGTATAAAATAATGGACGACCTTCAATCTCATGCTGATACACATAGGTATCAACTGGAATAGTTACAGTGATAGAGCCATCACCCGAGGCTGGAATACCGGTCAAAATACCAGCTGTAGCGCTTCTGGTTACTCCAGTATAGGTAATATCATACTTAGTACCGCTGATGTACACAGAAACGGTACCATCGTCATCAAAATCGTACGAGTTATCAATCTCAAGTGTTGTATCACCAGCACTTGCTTGAGTACGTACTTGGGTAAATACTACCCCTCCCTGTCGTGCTTCAAAATCGTCAGGATGAAGGAATCGTAATACGTCCCCATTTCGTCCGAGGCGCACAGTTTTAATCGACCGGTTCGTTGTTTTATCGTATAAGTCAGTTGGTAGACTGATTGTAAACAACCCACGATTTGTCTGTCCAGCAACGAAGTTGAGCATTTGATATTGCGGAAAGGTTTTGAGTTTTCCTTGAACATAACGTAAACCATCATTAATCCAAGCGAGACAATCTTGAATAGTAATAATATCCGATAACGTTTCTTTAAGTTCAGTCAATGAGCGATCCATCATGTACCCAACGGTACTAGGACCCCAACCACCATACGCAACCCCATCGGAGTACCCTCCAAACGTATTACCAATCGTTTCTTTATATCGAGCAAAATAAAAACCAGCTGTTTCAGTCGTATCAGTATAGACTTGTACTAGCTGATCAGCCTGAAGTGCTACCGTACCGAGCACACTTTTGTTGCCAGTAAGTGTATCAGCGTGACTAATCTCTACTTGATCAAACTCAATAATGTAAACTTTTGTCTGTGCAGAATGAGAAAAAACAAGGTTAGAATTTAGTGTAATAGTAGTGCCAGTAGGTGCCGTTGCAGTATGTGTCTTGATAATTTCCGATCCTTCTTCACCAAGTTCACCAATAAGCAGAATCTTATTAATTGCAAAACCATTAATATCTTGAACCGTAAGTGTACTCGCTCCAGATGCTACTGAAGCAGTTAATACCGTTTCTTCAAGACGGGCTGATACAAGCGGCCACAAATCAACATAAATCTGTCGATTTTTGTGAGTAATGAAAGGGCTCATACCAGTAGTATATCATTGTTATCGTTCAATAATAACCGTTGCACTGTGCGTTCCGTCGGTTGTTTCTGTAGCAGTTACTTTAATTGAATAAATAGCATCATGATCAAGATCCATCGAAGCAAACGTTGAACCATTTGCAGCAAGTGAAACTGAACCAACACGGGTAAGCGTTTGTGCGTTCGTATTTGTAACGTTTGAAATAAGCTTATTGTAAGCCACATATGTAGTACCATCGAGTGATACTTCTACACTGAAGGCGCTTGAACCAGCTGAATGGTTTGCCCGAGTAAACATAAAGCTTACCTTTTTAGCACCTGCAATCACAATTTCTTCGCTTGTTGTAGTAGCTGTAACCGCATTAATAGGGGTTAAAACTTCGTATGTACCTGGTGTAATTGATCCGTTAAGCATGATATGAAATTAAATGGTTAATGGTCCTGGTCCTAGTACTGCCCTCTCATAATGAAAGAGCAGTATAGAACGAGGATAGTTAGTCAGCGTCAGTACAGGTGATAGCACCAACGGTCGTAGCCTGTCCCGTTACGTACCATTTTGAGCCATCAGAACGGAGATCTACGAAATCTCCAGGCAATTCAGCTGTGTTTACAAAAGAAATAGTATCTTCTGCTGAACACGCTACAACTGCGCCAGCGACTTCAAGAGCTCCATAAATAAGGTCATCTGATGCATCACTCGCGCCTCCTGTAATCGTCATGTTAGTAGATGCAAAGTTTGCAGAAACTACCACACGATATGTAACACCAGCTGAAGAAGCTGCTGCTGGAAGCGTAAGATCAACACCTGCGGTACCGAGGTACACAACTTTACCGGATTCAGCAATCGTCAATGTATCATCAGCTGTAATCGCTTCATTAGACTCAATTGCGTTAAATTCACCTTCAACTGCAACTGTGCTTTCAAACGTAAACGGATTGGTAATAGTCGTAGCATCGTACGATGTACCAATTGATTCCGTTGTTGGATTGAAAACAAAGAAAGCTACTGAGGCGGCAAGCAAGAATCCAATAACGACTACAATTTTTCCAAAGTTAGTCATAATTATTTCTTAGCCTTAGCTACTTTCTTAGCCGCTTTTGCAATTTCATTCGAGAGTACGGTGTCTGGAGTAGACGGATCGAACTCAATACCGAGATCAGCTGCATCAGCTTCAATTTCTTCTCGTGTCGCAGGTACCTTACCACCGTTCTGAGCGGCTTCGTATGCCGCGACGGTCATAATACCGTCACGAACATAACGAGCTGCATCGGACCGATCAAGATTAGCATGTGCTACAAGAGTAGAAAGCGCTTCCTGTTCTTCTTCAGTCCAGGCAATACCCATATCTTTAGCACGTCCCTGCGCTACAAGTTGTGGCCAATTAAGCATAAGCTTATAGGTTAGTTAATAAAGGTTAGTTTGCACCAGTAGATCCAAAGATTCCAGACGGATAACCAAGACCAAGAACGTAGTACGCATCGAGTGGGTACAACCAGTTCTGTGTTTCAGTAACGTTTTCAGCTTCGTGCATCATTGGGCGCTGTGCAAATGGTGCCTTAAGACACTTCTTTACCTTGCGACTATCAGCCATGAACCAGTATGCTGAAGTATCAGTACCATCAGAACGTTCATCAAGCTTAGACCAGACAATGATGTTCTTGATCTTACCCTTGATTGGGTTAATGTCGATATTCGGAGTACCAGCCACACCTTGTGAATACACAAGACGTTCAGCCAAGTCCTCATTACCAGCAGATACAATAAGCGTATCAAGCATTACCGGACGGTTTACACCATTCGGATCCTTGTACTTACGAGCATCAGCACGTGCCTTAACCATAGCGTCACGTGAAAGTCCAGGGTTAGCTGTACCAGCACTGTTACGAATCAAGTTACGGAATGTGTTGCTGTTAATGTTGTTCGTATGTGAAGCACTGAAGAGTACAACACCATCAACTGAAAGGTTAGATACAGTCTTACCGAACACGTCAGTGTAGGTAGTACCAGCAAAACCGTTCAAAAGCACATCAGCCATTGACTGATCAATCTTATTGAACGCTTCGTCAGTTACAGACTGTACAGCTTCTTCCATTTGATCGTAACGATCGAACATACGCATGTCCTTGGTGATTGAAATCTTTTCACCAAAACGCTTTTGAGTCCAAGCAGCACTATCGCCTTCGTTAGAAGTAACAGTAGGAAGCTCAGCACCTTCAGCTACTTGCTGAAGATTACCAGCACCATGCATAACGAGGTAGTCGTATGTCTTCCAGTCAGTATCGATCACATCGAAGATCTGTTGACCTACCCATCCTTCAACACCAGCCGCAGCAGCTTCATTGAAAACCTCATTGAGTTTTCCAGTAAGTGCTGGGTAATCAGTAGTTTTAAGTGGCATTTTAAATTAAATTAGCTATTAAGAGTTACCAACGCCATCAACAAAGAATCCACGAACCTTACGGTCAGTAAGTGGCAAGATAACATCTTCGATATAGAAGAGGTCATTTGTACTTGCGTCAGGGTTGAGAGTTGATACTGAAGCGAGATCAACGAGTGTACCAACATCAGTACGAGCTGGATCAGCGTCAGTATCTACTTCAAAGATCACCTTATCGTGTACTCGAAGACAAAGTACTTCTTGGCCATCAGCCGTAGTAGTAACTGTCTCAAGTGCAACGTAATAAATATCAGTTGCAGTAGCTGAACCAGCCATGATGTAGTAGCCATCAGTATCTGCAACGACAGCACCACCACGGACAACTGTTTCACCAGTTGAGAACGGAAGTTTTACTGTCTTTCCTTCATCGTATTGAATAGGATTAAAAGACATATTAAGTCGTTAAATGATTAATTAATCTTTAGCGCCATACCACTTACTTGGAGGAGTGCCTTTAGTAAAACGAGGATCCGTTGCCGGTTCATTTTTACTTTCAGTGCGTCCACCAGTAGGGGTTATAACTGTAGTGCCTTGTAAAATACGCGCAGAATCGTCAGTAGTTTTACCACCATTGCGACGCTGCCACACAAGATGTGCGTCAAAGATATCTTCAAGAATCTTTTCTGGTGTATCTTGACCATTACGTGAGACATAGTATGGAACGATATCGCTCCAGTGTTCATTAATCTCACGCTTTATTTCTGCTAACGGATCAGTATCGGTAAATTGCTCAATAGATTCGATCGCTTTTCTACGATTTGTATCATAGAATTCATCACGAGTAATGTACGGAGTATCAGGCGTAGCCTTAACTACCGGTACTTCTGGATGACGTTCTTTTCGTGAGGCAATTCCGCGATATTTCTTCGCTTCACGACGTATTTCTTCAAGATCAGTTAAAGCATCTAAAGGATCGTTGCCATTAGTAGGAGTTTCAGGTAATGATACATCCGTATCTTCAGCTGATACTGCTTCTACTATCGGCGCTGCTGTATTTGGTAGCTCCTTTTCCATGTCAGGTAAGGGTTATAGACCTGTAAGCACGTTGTCCAGTCGTGAGCTGGAGAGAGTTCAATCTCTATACATAGTATACCACGATACTAATTCTCTGTGTCAACTACACTATTCACTTTTTTGTCGTTTATTTTGACTCATGAGTTCAAACGACTTCTTAGCCATCGCTGAAAGATACAAGTTTTCTACTCTTCGACCAGATAGTTCAGTGTACTTAACACGATCATGTGGTGCCATACCAGCACCACCAGCAGCTTCATAGATTATTTCATCATTACGCTTCTTAACGTATTCCCGAAAACCAGCATGAGCCCATGCATTACTAAGAAAATCTTGTGTTGTATTAGAAAAAGACGTAACTTTAGGAAAATTTAAGTACCGCTCAAGTGCTCGAATATAAAGTGCTAAAACTATTCTTCGCATACTCGAATAGCTTTAATAAGCGTATAATGTACAGCATCGTATCGCTCAGTTTCAGTAAAGTAGCTTTGACTATCGTATGGATTATAAAAAATAATGTCCCCCACTTTTGCCGTAATACCTTCTACTTTTGAACCAAAACTTAACAATTGACCTTGCGCTAGATTTACTACATCACCGTCACGTTGACGATCGTGAGGCGTTACAATAATGCCAGACGCAGTTTTAATTTCTTCTCGTGGAATATGCTTAACCATTACAAAATCTCCAACAGCGACAGGAATATTATCCATATACAATTTTCTTTTTACCAGTAAATCCTTTTAATGCTTTACGACGCATAGCTTGTTTAAAATATAGATTTTCTTTTTGCGTAGCCGTATATAACGGTTTCGGCCGATCCATACACAAGTATCGTGTCTCATCCATCGCATGATCTTCCAAATCAGTATCTAAGTCTTCTGGATTGCGTTCGGAATGTACCTGTAATTCTACCGTACGATGCCAATCTGTACATGTGTTGAAAACTTTGATACGTGCCGTAGGTCGTCCATCAGGTCCCATAAATACCTTTAAGTCTTCTCGCATAACCGCCCAACCAGCTACGCGATCGTTATTAGCTCGAATTAAACGAGGAGTCTTACCTGTAATATCCTTAACCGTCTTTTCAAAGATTTCAGCCCCTGAAAGCCCGTAATCACTATGACCATCTTTATTCCAGATAGCCGGATCGCACACGATATGGTCAATAACCTCGTTTGTATTAGTTCTAGAAACAAATTCACGGGCTAAATCCGAATAGGAATGATTCGATACATAGAGTTCTCGGTAGCGAATCAGCTCATTATTAGGCGACACCGCCCACCAGCCAATTGAAGAAAACGAACCATACCCATAATCGAGCGAACAGATACGCTTCCAATCGTCCGGTATAAGAAACGGCTCGATCATGTGTACATCCGGACGATACTCAGTAAAGAATTGACCAGCAAGGATATCAAAATCACCATCGCGCCAGGCGGCTCCTAGCTGCCCCTGGAGGCTTTCTAGGTACTGTTGGTACTCAGTGTTAATAAATGGATTATCGCGGTATGTAGACGGGAAAAATCGCGTTTCCGACTCAGTTTCAGTCAAGAACGGAGCAACAAACGTTTTTTTAACGTATCCATGACCCACACCACCAGGGTTAAACGACACGTACATTCGTGGTCGCCAATTTTGTTTTGATGAGCGAAGCGAACCACGAAGCTTTTCAACCTTCTCTTCAGTGAGCTGATTAATCTCTTCAATAGCAATCAAGTCATACTCGATACCGATATACTTTTCAATATCTTTATCGTCTTTAAAACCACCAAGAATGGCACGAGACCCATTTTGAAACTTTAATACACCAGACTTGTAAGTATACCCAACCTTATGTTTAAGCGCTTTTTCAATAAGATCTTCAAAAGATTCCTTTGCAGCCTTACCAGTTTTACGTAAAAAAAGTACTTTCAACCCAGGCACACGTTGACAATCGTCAAGTCCGATTTGAGAAAGCACCGCATGACTCTTACCAGGACCACGAGCACCCCCGCAACCGATCAGTACCGGTCCAAAAGGATCATCAGCTTCACGTGCAGCAGCATGGAAACGCCATTGCCAAGGTAATGGTATGTAGCCAGACTCAACGAAACGGCCAGCTTGATCAGCTGGTGAACCAGATTGCTTAGCAATTTTTAAACACCGCTCAAGCTGTATCTCCTGCGTCTTCGTCAGTTTCAGTGCCATACGCTTTATTGAGAATTAAACCAACGCCAGTGATAGATTTTCCTTTAGAGGTATGATCGATCTCTTGCTTATCGGACATACCATGATTTGTCGCAAGAATAAGCTTAGTAATCAACGGATTATACAAGCCAGAAGTACCTCCAGCGATCAACATTTCCTTTTGTTTTCGCTTGATTGTTATCAATGCTACGGAAAACTCTGGATATTTTTCAGCCCAATCGTATGCAGTTGAGTCGTCAATTTCCAATTTCAAACACAGTCCTTCAAAGGTAGGCAACTTTACTTTTATTTTTTGCTGCCAAGAATTACTTGAACCTTTTTCACTTTGACTCTCACCACTTTTATAATCGTAGATTTCATCAGTGCAACTTTCAATGTACTCCCAAGCAAGATCAAGCATCTTTTGAGAATACTTAGTTGGCCTTCCTTCGCCTGGTCGTGGTGGTCGTTTACCTGCCATAATTAAATACCAACACCTTTACCACTAGAAGGCTTATAACCCTTTTGACCATACGTTCGCATGTTGCTTTTAGGAGCATTACGCTTTTTCGTTGCACGAGGCATCTCAATAGCCTTTTTAGGAAACGCACTACCAGGCTTTAAAGTCATCGGCTGCGCTTTAAACTGAGGCTTCATAATAGTAGTCGCCCCTTGTGGTCCAGAACCAGGTACACGTGATTGTGTTTTTTGATCAGCAACATATTTTACTGTTCTTTTGTTGGCGATCCAACGCTTTAAATTTCCAGCCATATTATTTTTCATATACCAACATTATACACCAACAGCCTAAGCTTGTGTCAACTACACAGTGCACACTCCAGACGCTCAACATTCCCTAAACATTACACCACACAAAAGCTGGTGACACTAGGTGACACTTATTGACCCAATTATTCAGCTCACGCTTTTATAAAAAACACGATCTCTATGAAATATACTCTTATTTTTTTATATACGCGTAAGTCAGTAAAATAAGTGTCACCATGTCACCAGAAGCTAAAAAAAGCTTAAAATATCCTTGTTCTTAGCCATATCGTGTGGGTGACACTTCGGGTGACACTAGGTGTACAGACTGACACTTATTTCTGTGGTATAATATTTTTTTCATTTTTTACCCACGAATAAAAACCCTTTTCATGGTTTCCTGCAAAATTTTTTTACCTTTTCCGTAACATCGTCCAGGATTTTTTGTCGCGCGACGTACTTTTGCAAGCAGAGGACGCATAGGTGACACTCTATATCCGGGTGGAAAAGGTATTTTTATGGTCGAGGCAGTCGTGTGTAGAACCACTATTACCTGCTTACCGCAGGACGGCCAGACCACCAGTTTGCGATACTTGGAGGTATTACGTACAGTATAGCAAAATCAAAAAATCCCACAAGACTATTGTGGGACTTTTTGACGAAGTGCCTGATTTAAACAACCAGTGTTTAAACAACCAGTCCTGTCCAGCAGAAGCTTGACATTACCCTTACTCTATCATTTTTATCCACACTTTTCAATTGTGGATAGACGTGTGATATACTGAAAATGACTGAGCACTCGAAGTGCCACAGCAATTACCAGCAAACAACCGTTACAATGAAAAATAAGAAAATCTGGGTTCTTTGGAAAAAAGAAAACGGAACAAAGGTACCTTACCAACCAAATGGTAGGAAAGCTAGTAGTACCGATCGTAGTACGTGGAGTACATACGCTGAGGTAGCAGCAGTAAAGGACCAGTTCTCTGGCCTTGGCTTCATGTTCGATGGATCAACGCTTGGCATTGATCTCGATCACGTACTCGATACTGGTACACTCTCGCCGGAAATAGAAGCGTTTGTCACCGCGTGTCATTCATATACTGAAATATCACCTTCTGGTACTGGACTTCACATTGTATTCCAGTTAACCGAACCACTTGAGCTTGAAGCGAACAAGCACAAGAACGAAGACGGAACTTCCTATGAGTGTTACACTAAGGCTCGTTTTTTTACCTATACAGGAAACAAATATGTTTCTCACAAAACACGCACTATTGATGCCGTCGAAGCAGTACAATTATTACAACAGCTAGGATACCCCTGGGGGTATACTCCTGATGGTAGTTATACCGGTACTCATGGTGTATCTACTTTAGAAGACAGCGCGGTGCTCCGTAAAATGTTCTCGAGTAAGAACGGACGGAAGATCGAAGAGTTGTATAATGGGAATACCAATGACTACAACAACGATGATTCTTCAGCAGATTTAGCGCTATGTTCACACCTGGCCTTCTGGACACAGTGTGATAGTGAGCAAATGGAACGCTTATGGTTATGTTCACCACTAGGACAACGGAAAAAGACACAAAATCGTCTTGATTACCGAACCCGTACGATCAAAGCAGCGATTGCCAATTGCCGCGAAGTGTATACCCCACCGGTAGCGGTGAGTATTGCAACGAACCTGCTGGATACAGAAGAAGATATATCTATTCCAGCAGCTTCTACAGCGGAAGTACGGACTGCGAAAAAGCCAGCCGAAGCGAAGGTACCAGCCACGTCTACCAATTTTTCTAAGTGGCAGGATATTGAAAAAGAAATAGATAAGGTACGGGTCAAGTTGATTACTGAAGAAGATGAGAAGGAACGTAAGAGCCTGATTGCACGCGAACGGACACTCATTAAGATGCTTATTGAGCAGTACCATAACAAGCTTAGTGTGCATCACCCGTTTATTCTCTATGAACGTACGGAAGAGAAAGTATTTTGGGACTATAACCGAGAGACTGGTGTATATGATGAACTTGCGTACGTGGAAGTACGCAACCGAGTAATTAAAATGCTCGTTAAGCAAGAGCTTGAAGCGTATGCCACCGATAAGAACGTCAAGGATATTATTACCCGTTATCGTGGTGTGTATCAGGATCAAGGTATTGCTTACGATGATTTTGATAAGGATAATGATTTATTTCACGTTAAGAATGGCTGGTTAAACGTCGTTACGCTTGAGTTACAACCCCATACACCAGCTATCTTATCGCGTCGCGTTAGTAATGTAGAGTACATTGCTGATGCTATATGTCCTGTATATGATAAATTTTTAGACACGGATATCCAGTTACCAGCTGATGCAGTACGAGTAATTGATCAATTCAGTGGGCTTACCCTTACACGTGATATTAAGCACGAGAAGATGCTTACTATTATTGGTAAGCCAGGAAGCGGCAAGAGTACATTATTAAACGTCTGGTCATATGTTCTTGGTGATCTTACTGTCCAGAAGTCACTGACTGACCTAACTGGTGATCGGGCTCGTTTTGGTGGTGCCGATTTTGTTGGACGCAATCTGTGTTGGTTTGACGAAGTAGACGTAAAGCGCAACGAAGCAGGAAGCCGCTTACTAAAACTTATTACCGGTACCCACCACGATATTGAACGTAAAGGTATTAACACCACAAGCTACGCTGAGAACTATCTTAAGTGTGTCCTTACTGCTAACCGTTTGCCGTTGTCAGTAGAACAGGGTTTGTACCGACGTATGATCTTGATTTATTTTCCTCGATCATTTAATTCTGAAGGAATTCAGGACATTGATATCTTAAACGCGATGAAGGCAGAAGCTTCAGGTATTCTTAATCGGATGCTTAAAGGACTCCAAGACTTACGGAAGATGCGTACCTTTACCATGATCGCTGGTCAAGACAACGCGATTGAAGAGTATAAGACGCAAAGTGACACTGTAGCAGAATTTCTTGATACGTTTTTTGTACCGAGTAATGACGATGCAATTCCAAGTAAACAGCTTTTTGAAGCGTACAAGAGTTTCAGCGATGATCGATTTGTTAATACCCCACAGCGCTTTGGACAGATGCTTAGTGCGCAACCGCTTAATGCGTTTTCATTGACGCAAGCAAGAACGAAGACCGATCGCGTCTGGAAGGGCTTACGATTGAAGAGTGAGTATGTCTTTAAGCATAACGATCGAACAGATCTTGATGAAATTCATAATGCATTTACTATTCACGAGGATTTTTAATTATTATTGATATATGGAAAAACGCGATACAAACGTTGATTATGTGTTCTTTGAAGCGATGGGAGTGAAGCTGAAATGGTACCAACCGTGGCAAGTGGGATTATTCGTTGAGGAGTTTGACGGTAAATTTGTCTGGTACCCTGAGCGGGGAACACTTATGGTAGAACGACCGATGTACACGAAGAAGCTTGGTGAGTATACCGATTCCGAAACTGTGTATAACCAGATACAAGCAGTTGTGTATACTAGTAACGTATGAGTATATTGTATGCAGTAGATGTTGAAACGACTGGGCTTGATCCTCTTACAAGTTCGATTGTATCGATCGGAATTGTGAACATGGAAACGCGAGAAGAGTTTTATAAGGAGTGTCGTCCGTTTGAAGGAGCAGAAGTACATGATGGAGCACTGAAGGTTAATGGTTTTACTCGTGAATATTTAGCTGGCTTACCATTATCAGAAGCTGCTATGATGCAGAAAGTATTAGAATTCGTGCATACTGATGCGCTCATGTTGGCACACAATAGTAGCTTTGATAAGGCGTTTGTTGAAGCCGCGTGTGCGCGAGCTGGTTTACAGAGTCCGTTTAGTTTTCGTACGGTTGATCTTCACAGTATTGTGTACGCGCATATGACGATCAATCGTCATACAATACCATTTCGATTAAGTTTAAACGAGTGTTTAAAGTACGCGGGTCAGGAGAAAGAACCGGATCCACATAACGCTCTTACAGGAGCTCGCTGTAATGCCATCGTGTATGATTTTGTTGTAACTGTATGAAGACATCATTTAATCGTAGGTTTAAGCATCGACCACTAAGCTATTCACAGCTAAGTGCTTTTGAATGGTCCCGTGAAGAATGGTTCAATAAGTACGTACTTGATATTAAAGAGCCGCCAACCCCCGCTATGGAGTTTGGTAACATAGTAGGAGATAGTATCGGAACGAGCCAGAGTCTTGTACCTGATCTGGTACCACCTGGAGTGAAGGAATATGAACTGAGTGCTAAGCTGGGAGATATTATTTTGATCGGATTTGCTGATCATTATTGTCCTGATACTAAGGTACTGCACGAGAACAAGACCAGTGATAACCCGACTCGTTGGGATCAAGCTAAGGTAGATAAACATACACAGCTTGATATGTATGCTTTAATGTTGTTTTTGAAGGAAAAAACTAAGCCAGAAGAAATTACGATGTTCTTAAATTTTATTCCCGTTGTTCGCGGTGGTGATATGATTTATCGTGTACCAGAACCAGTTATATACCACCAGTTTCCTACGAAGCGAACAACAGCTGATATTCTTCGGTACGCTACATATATTACTAATACTGTTAAAAAAATGGAGGAATATTATGTTACACGAACGGCCACAATTGCCTAAAACGTTACAGACTCCGAATGGGTATACCATACCACGTGATCAGTATGAAGCATTACGCAGAGCGCATGAAGACTTAATTCAGATGCATAGTAACGCGCTCGATCATGCTGGTTCGATTGAACGCTTGTATGATCAAGTTGCAAAAGAGCGTGATTTATACCGACAAATGTATACGAAGATTTTTAATGCAACGAAACATTCAGTGTATGGACCGCCGCCACCAGAAGAACTTAATGCAGATCTTATTAATCGATTAAACGAAGAAGACGTGCCAGCGTTAACGGCACAACCACCTGTTATCCCCAAGTTGACACTTTTAAAGCCAGGAGTAGAGTAAGTATGTCGTTAAGACAGATGTTATATAAAACGGTTAATTAAATAATATATGGTTAAGAAAACAGAAACAGCGGTTACTACAGAAGCATCAGCAGAAGCGCTCGCTGAGCTTGCGGCAATGTTCCCTCAAGGGGACACGTACAACCGAACACAGCTACCAAAACTTGTGTTTAAAAGCCAGACAAAGCTTGATGATGATGATAAAGTGATCGTCAAAGCTGGTACGTTTTTTATCGAACGTCCAACTGATGACGTTGATGAAAACGGTAAAAAAGTTTGGTCACAAACGGAACTTGGTAAAGAACTTGATGGTAACATTATCATGTACCGTAAGCGTCTTCAGATGTGGGATCAGTCAGCGGAAGAGTTTACTTCAAGCCCAATGTATGATGAAGAACACGAAGTGTTGCCACTATTCTGCGGTGGTAAGCTTGTTGCAACTGGTACACCAGCAGAACTTCGCGCGATGTTCCCCGAAATGAAAGAAGTGACTGATTATAAAACGGGTGAAAAAAAGATCAAGACGGTAAGTAAGCTTAAGGATGCTCGCGTACTTTATATTCTCGTTGATGGTGAATTACTTGAACTCACGATCCAGGGTACGTCGATGTATTCTTTTCTTGATTATCTAAAGAAGACTGCGATCCCAACTGTTATTACTACGTTCAACAGTGAAAAGAAGGAACAAGGTGCTACTAAGTGGAACCAGATTACATTTAAGATCAATCGGACGCTTAGTGCTGATGAAGCATCTTTAGCAGTTAATACGCTTAGTGAATTGCTTGATGGTATTAAAGCTGAAAAAGAGTTTTACGCCAACAAGCGGGCTGCAACTGCCGCTATTGAAGGATCATCCACCACTGAAGGATCAACAGCTGCTGCGCTACCAGCCGGTGCTGATGATGACTTCTAGTTATACTCTTATGATCACTCACGTGGTCATAAGACCTATGTCTTGGAAGCAGAACCATATTTTACTTGCTCAAAAGCTTGTACTACACATTACCGAAGTCGGACATACGACGTTTGATAAGCTTGAAGCTAGAGCTAGAACGCATGGTATTGATATGTACACGTTTGACGCAGCGATCGCGCTTATTCACAAACTGCCATCGATTAAGCGTACGGTAGCGATGGGTACTGTTAAGTATCAGTTACAATCGGTTGAGAAGAAGGTGAAGGAACCAGGATCACACCTTACGTGGGTACGTAATAATTATCCAGTAATGGATAGTAGTAATGATGGTAGTGGAATAGATCTTGATTTTAGCTATCTTTTTATGACACCAGATGAACTTGATGCATACAAAGCAGCAGTACGAGGAGTAGCGTATATACCCCATGAGTACACCAGAGAGTAAAATCCAAACAACAATATGTAGAGAGCTACGCAAACGCGGATTATTCTTTTTTCGTGTGAACAATATGCCGGTGTATGATCCGAAGCTACGCTGTTACCGCAGCCAAGGTGAGTTCGCACTTAACGGAGTACCCGATATTATTATGATTGCTCCGACTGGTCGTTTTATCGGTATGGAAGTTAAAACCGACAAGGGAAACTTAAGTACTGATCAAATCTTATTTCAAAAGCGCCTTGAGCGAAATAATGGACTGTACTGTGTCGTACGTTCGGTAGCTGATATGGAGGACTGTTTAGGACGTGTTGATAAGTAGGTATTGCAATATAACTGACGTTGGTTATACTTAATCTGTTAATAACAAATTAAGTATATTTTTTATGGATAGAGATTTTCCTACAAGCCCAAACGAATGGCATGAACAAGAACGTATTATGCGCGATCTACACAATTCATTAAAACAAGCACAGCAAGATGGAGATGGTTTACGCACATATTATCTCGTGGAAGTAATTAATGATTTTCAACATGACAACTAACATCACCCCGATTGTACAAGAAGTAAACGCGCTCGTTATTACTGATAGTGCTTCAATGACAGCTGCGACAATGCTCTTATCTCAAGTTAATCAGCAGCTTGATCAAGTAAAAGCAGAAGAAGAAAAAGTATTAAAGCCATTACGTGACGCTGCTGCCGCAGAAAAAGCACGTTGGAAGCCAATGAAAGATGCACTTGCAGATGCAGTACTTAAAATCCGTACCAGCATGAGCGCGTACCAAACTGCTGAAGTACAACGACAAAAAGAAGCAGAAACGAAGATCGCTGCACGAGTTGAGAAAGGTACGCTTAAGATGGAGACTGGTGTACGCAAGATTGAAGAGCTTGAGAAAGTTGATAAAAAGGTTGAAACCGCAGCTGGTAGTGTTAATTTTGTAACCGATCACGAAGTTGTGATTGAAGATATTACTCGTGTACCGTTTCAGTATCTTAAAGTAGAACTCAAGAAGCTTGAAGCAAAAAAGTCACTTAAAGCTGGTATTTTTATCCCTGGACTATCATTAAAAGAGATTCAAGTACCACGTAACTTACGATAATCTTATGCAGTTACCAGTCACTTGCCTGTGTCCTCAATGCGGTACTCCAGTTACAATCACTAAAAGTGACGCTGCTAGAGTGCTTCAGGTAGGAAGAAAAACACAAACAAAACAACAGCTTAGTGAAGCTGGGAAAAAAGGTATGAAGATCCGTTGGGGTAACAAAAAAATAATTACATGACCCGCGCCGAATACCATCGACTTGCACCACACTACTCCCGCGCACAAGTGCTCATCGACCAGATACCACAGAACGTGAACCGTGCGGGGAAGACGTACCGACGATTAGTAACCAAGATTAGAAATGAATATGGCAAGCAAGAAAGAAATTAAAGAGTTTACAGAAGACCAACTGCGACTCTTTGCAGAAATTAAAAAACTGACAAAAGTACATTCATTTGAGACACTTGACGAAGTGTTCCATTACATCACAAATAATTTATTCGACTTTAGTAATAAGCAATAACATGACCAACAAACACATCGAACGAGCTTCATGGGAAGAAACCATTGAACAGTACCCGTCCACCCCTGACTGGCCACTCATTATCGGTACAGCGTTTATGATTGCCTTTGGCATCGTAGGGCTGGTAGTTATTCTCTAATATATGACAATTATCGCTTGTATAGTAGCAGCCTTGTGCTTAATAGAAATACTGTGTCAACCTTTTAAAATAGGTAAAGACAGAGGAATTATGAAACCATTGGACTATGTTGAAAATCTAATTATATTTACCTTAGTTCTCATACTTTGTTGGCATATAATAATCAACTAACATGAAAACACCATTGCCGGAGAAGCTGGGAGACAAACCAGCAAAAGACGACGAGTCGGGTTTAGTCTATGAAGTGATGAATAACCAAGACCAAATCATCACCTACCTCGCCGAACTGACTAAGGTGGTGGATGGGAAGCAAGACAAGTTCACCTTAAAAGAAAGTATTTTTGGTGATAGCTCAACAGCAAGTGCTGAGACACCCGCCATCAAAGAGTCAACCTACGCAGACGGATATAAGCAAGCCCTAGCAGATGTGCGGTCTGGGGTGCCGGGGGAGAAAGAAGACCACCCGTATGATAGTGACGAACGTGGCTGGAACCAATGCCGCACCGCCGTACTGGAGCACTTAGATTTATTGGGTA
>JACCDR010707408.1_pt1 | contig 40323 bp, 62 predicted proteins | sample 7446431 | NCBI WGS metagenome assembly JACCDR01 (sample SAMN15323443, study PRJNA562643) | freshwater metagenome | isolation source: river surface water | place: USA:Blue River Watershed | collected 2017-08-17
GTGTTGTCGGCCACGATCAGGTCCGGCTGGTCATCCGGGCCGCGATCCACGGTCAGCCAGGTCGGCAGCATCATCTGGTTTTCGATGGTCGTTGCGCTCGGGGTCACCGAGTTGTCGGACGCATCAAACACCGTGTTCTGCCAGAACGACCACACGTTTGCGTCGATGCCGCCGACGGTGTTCGTGTTGGTATCGGCGATGATTGCCTGCAGACCGTTGATCTGGTTGGTCAGGGTGCCGGCGCTGTACAGGTCGGACGAGAAGTTGTTGTTGAACGTGCGGATCGCGTTCTTCATCTTCGCCTTGGCGAGAGACTTGATCCGCGAGTCACCGGAGTTGATGCGCATTTCGCGGCCGGAAGCGACCACGTTCAACGCGATCTGGCGCCACTGGTACTCGGCGCTGGTGATCACGTCCGATTGGGCGATGTTCAGCACATCCCAATCGCTGTACCGTTGGTACGTCGAGTTGGAGGTGTAGTCCAGGCCAGTGACGATGGTCAGACCGCCGTCTTCCTTGCGGGTCTGCCCCTTCTTCATCATGTACTTCAGGAGGGCATTGCGATTGGACAAGTTGTCCTTGATCTCGCCAATGTGCTTGCGGAACGTGGTCGAAACCAGTTCCGTGAAAGTGCTATTCGGGGATGGCATTTATGCTCCTTTCGAGCGTCAATGAGTACGTGTGCGAATCGATTTCAAGACTTCATCCATCGTGTCGTTCATCGTCCCTATCGGCTCTGTCGGAGTCCTACGGGTGTCTCGACTACGGACCGTCGCGCTTGCAGCCGTTTTGGCCTTCAGCGCGTTCAATCGTGCGTTTTCACGCAGTTTCTTCTCGGTGTCTTGCTGGAGCCGGGAAGTCTCCTTTGCTCGCGTTACGGGGTTTGCCCATACCGCTTTGTCGTAGGCGTCTTTCAGCGACAGGTTCGGATACGCTTTCATCAGGGCGGCGATGTCGTCTGCCACCTCGTCAAAATGCGCATTCGCCGGGTCGTTGGCGAACGTCTCGACTTCACTTGCCACCGCCTCGCGCCTGATCGCCATTTCGGCTTGCTCGCGCTCGGTCAGCTTCGACTCCAACTGTTGCAACCGTTCCTGCAATGGCGCAACAACCGGGTCGATGGGGAGAGTATTTTCAGCGGCGATTTTGGTCAAATCGACGCGATAATCCGATGCCAGTTTCCGCAGGCCAGCCACCGGGTCGCGGTCCAGCATTGCCTGCGCATTCAGGAGCGCCTGGACGGCCTTGGCAGGCTCGATTCCGCGCGCCTGGAGCGCCGGCATGAACGGCTGGATGGCCTCGGTCATCTGCCGGCCGACCGACGCATGGCCTTTGTACTGCTCCAGCCCGTCCAGCATCTGCTTCTCGCGCAGGGCGATGTACTGCTGCGCCTGCGGGGGGAGCGATGCCCACGTCTGATGGTGTTCCGCCGCCCACGATTTCGGCACGTTCAGCGTGGTCGGCGTGGTGGCCTGCTGCTGCGCCTGTTGGTCGGCCTCGGCACCGGATTGCGGCGCTTCGGTCTGCCCGGTGGATTCGTCGGCGGCACTGGCCTCATCCGGCGCTGACTCCGTGTCGGCAGAATCAGGGCGAGACAGGCCAAGACCGGCGGCGACATCCTCCACCGCAGCGTCCATGTCAAATTCAGGAGTTTCGTTTTCGTCAGTCATAGTCCGATAGCCTCACGGCATCTTGTTGGAGATCCGCCCCAACACGGTTCCGGCGCTACCCGGCTTGATCCAGCGTCACGCTTGAGCGGATATCCGCTGTCCTTCGTTCCGGCACCGCTTCCATGCCGCCCAGCATCTCGTTGTGCAACCGTTCGCGTTTCTCGGTCGGCATGCGTTCGATTTCGGCCTCCACGGTCGCTTCGATCTTGGCTTCCAGTTCAGCCTCGCCGCGTGCGATACGCCGCTGGTAGTCCTGTTTCATGCCGGGGTCGTAGGGAACGCACTCGGCCCGCGCGAGGTCTTCGATGCGGGCCTGCATACTGGTGATCGGCCGACCGTCAATCGGGGAGTCGTAGCAGATGTCGGGCGCGACGAACACAATCGGGCGCGATACCCGTTTGCGGGCGATTGCGCCGCACTCACAGGTCTGCGGCTGGTCGTAGTCCTTGACCTTCAATATGCGCTCGAAAAGCGTGCCGCATGCACAGGAGTACTCATAAGTGGGCATCAGTTCACCGCATACCATTCCGCCGCGCGAACTTCACGAACGCGCCGCTTGACTTCGTTTTTCAGGTCGTCCATCGTCATTTCCGGCAGTGCGTTCGCCCACGTCTGCGACCACGCGGCCGGGTAGACCTTGCGCAACGTGGTTTCGGCGATTTCCTTGAGTTCTCGGGTTTGCATCACAGCACCATCATCAAAAGTTCGTCGTCTTCTTCATCGGCCTGACGCTTCGCCTCGGCCTCGTATGCCTTCAACAGCGCGCGCACCTGCTTGGCATCACGCTGCATCGCGGCAAGGTCAATCGTGTCCTTGCGCACATACGGCGTGACCACCTTGCGAACCTGCGCGACTTCGGCCGGTTCCTCGGCTTGCGGCTCGCCCGCGACAATCGCTTCGATCCACTCGCCAATTTTCTTGTCGATGGTCTTGCCGCGCTTGACGTTCGGGTAGATGATCTGGAAGCGAGGCCGGTAGCCAGGGCGACCGCCGCCACCACCGCCGCCGGACGAAATTGGTGGCGGTACGGGGGGCGTGACAGCCTGCGCCCATGAGTTCCCCCATGAGGCAAGCCAACTGTTCCCCCATACGTCACCGACAGCCATTTACGCCGGCCCCCACTCGTTTCCGCTTGCGCCCGTGCCGATAACCTGCACGTCGTTGACGTACTGAATGTTCGCGTCAACCTGCCCCGCAGTCGTGAATGTCAGGCTGTCAGTCTTGGCTTTGATCGCCGCCACGTCACTTGCCGTCAAGCCGGTCACACTACCGACGGAACCAACCACATTGCCGCCCACGTTTCCGGTGACACTGCCTACCGCGCCGGTCACCGACCCTACAGCACCGGAAACGCTTCCAACAGAACCTGTGACGTTTCCACCCACATCGCCCGTCACAGAACCGACAGCACCCGATACGCTTGCAACCACCTGATCGGTGTCAATGTTCGTCGCGGACAGGTTCACGGCCGTGGTCGGGCTTCCAATGTTCGCCCAATCAATTCCCGCCTCGCCGCCCGCGCTTACGTCCAAGGTGCGCCCTGCCGTGGTCGGCTTAAGCGACGAATCCTTGCGGATGGTGAATGACGCCACCACCGATCCAACCACGCTCACGCTGTCAACCGTGCCGGTGGTAATCACGATGTCAAAGAAACTTCCCGCGCTGTAGAACGTGCCGTCCGCGCTGGTGTCGATGGCAAAATGGTTCAGCCCGGTCACGCTGTCGAAATCGGCCGTCAGCGTCACGCCGGTCGTGCTTTGCGTGGTGCTATTGTCCTTGTAGACACTGAGTGCGGGCGTGCCGCCAAGCGTGTACGCAGCACCGGTACTCGGCCTGAACGTGGTGAACTTGCCGTAAACAACCGTGCTGGCGTCGTAGTCGCCCATGTGTTTCATAGAAAGCCTCGCATCGGATTCGCAGCCAAACCACCGCCACCACCTCCCGCGCCATCGTCAAGCGCGGTAATCACCGGGAATACGCCATACACCTGCGCCTGTTGCGTGCTGGTGTTTGTCACCGTGCCGCCGCTATTGCGGGTGATGGCGTGGAAATTGGTCCCGAGAAACGCGGTCAGCGCGTCATTGCTGGTGAAATCCCATCGCACCAAACTCATGTTGTCGGTGCTGTCCGCCTTGATCGTCAGGCCAAATGCGGTATTGATGGTGATGGTGTAATCGGTCGTGAAGCGGTAGAAATGGCCTGCACTCAAACCTTGGTCGTAACCGTTGTTGACGAACGTAACCTCTTCCGTCGGCGTATCTCCGTTGCCGACCGACGACAGCAGCTTGACGGTACATGCGTCGGCTGCGGCAGGCACGGACCCGCCGTAGTGCAGCACCAGCGCGCCGCCGATCTTGCAGGCAAACGGCAATACGATCTGATTCCCGCGTTCGTCGGGGTCTGTGCTGTTGCTGAACGTCTGATACGACGGCACGCCTGCCCCCACCACACCGGACAGGTAGAGATAAGCGCCACCGGAGTCCTGCGCGCCGATCAGATAGCCGGTACTCGATCCGGTTGCCCGCGTCCACGCACCCGCCGAGTCCTTTGTGAGCGCGTAAGGCAATCCGCCAAGTCCGCCAGTGCCGAACGAATGCGCAATCGTGAACGAGCCGCCGAACCCGCTTGCCGCAGTCAACACCAGCGCGTACAGCGTCCCTGCCGTGAGCGATGCGGAGCCAGCAATCCCGGTTCCTGACAATTGCCGCCCGGTGCCGGTCACGCTCTTGGTGGCCGTGCCGCTGCCCGATACGGCGGTGCCGCTCGGAAAGCCGCTGGTGTCCACCGTTTCAATCGTGCAGTCGATGGTGCCGGTGCTGGTGTATGCCGAGACGTAAAACTCAACCGCATCCGGGCACGTCGCAGCCAGGGCTTCAAAAATGAACGCCACCTTGTCATCTGCACCGTTGATTGCCAAGCCCGCCGCCGAGCCGACCGACGTTGTGGAGCCCACCTGCGCGCCCACCTGCGGCGGCATCCACACAATCGGGGCAGGTAGCGTTTGCAGTGCCACTACGCCACCCGGATGACGGTACCGGACCCGGTGAGGTCAAGCTGCGCGGTGCGGTTTTTGAACAGCGCCAGGTTCGCCATCTGCGGGTCCGCCTTGAGGCCCTGCGAGAGCGCGATCAGCACCAGTTGCTCATCACTGATGTTGTCCTCCAAGTCCTGAATCGCCGAGTACAAGGCTTGCAGGCTCGAATAGGTCAGCGCATTGCCACCAGGCGGCGGAAGCGGACCCTGCCCTGCGGTGAATTCGACGGATACCGAGCCATCCGGGCTTACAGCCACGCGGTCGGTGCGGACGGTTTTTGCCATTAGCCAATCTCCATTTCAGACATTTCCCCATTTGCATGGGTACGACGAACACGCGCAAGCCGGCCATCCGGACCTTTCACGCGCTCGGCCTTCACAACCTCACGGCCAAGCACCTGCTCGACCATTTGCATCTGCTTGTCCTGCTTCTCAGCCACCGCAAGCACCTGTTCCTGCATCTGCGCGATCTGGTTCACGGTCTTCTGAATCTGCTTCAACCCGGCACCAATCGCGCTGTCGGCTTTCTGCGCAACCTGCTGTTCGCGCTTGGCTGATCCTTCCTGCATGGACAGCCGTTCGCGCTCCATGCCGATGGTCTGCTTGCCTTGGGTGACGACGCCACGAATCTTTTCTTCCGCCGCCTGACGCTTCAGTTCGAACGTCTGCATCTCGGTGTTCAATTTCAGTTCGCGCATGTCGAGGTCGGCCTTGCGCTCGATCAACTGCCGCTCGGCCTGCTCTTTCTGCAACTGCATGTTCAGACGGTCGTTCTCCTGCTTCGCGGCCATCTTCTCCTGCATGTGCGAGGCGTCTTTCTCCATCTGCCGCTGCTTCGCGTCGAGTTCCTTCTTCGCAGCTTCGCCGTTGTCCTGCGGCTGCGGCGGCTTCATCGCGCGGATGTAATCCTCGATCTCGTTGCCGAACCGGAACCGGCGCACAATCGCCATCATCATTCCCTGCGCGGCGCCGAACGGCATCACACCCTGCTGCACCAGCGGCCCGATGCCGTTCAGGTACTGCGCGAGCGCGGTCATCATTTCGGTGATGTTCTGCTGGTCTTCGGCGGCTTCCGGCTCGATGGTCGAGTTTGTTTCGATGTCGATTCGGTACGCGCGCTGCACGTCGTCGCGCAGCATTTCAAGCACCTGGCCCCAGACCGGCTTCTGCATTTCGGCCTGCAACTGCTGGAACTGCTGCGTCTGCTCGGGCGTCGGCTGGATGCCCTGTGCGGCCATCTGTTGCGCCTGCACCTGCATCGCCTGGAATACCTGCTCCATCTGCTGCCGCTGCGTGGTCGTCACGAACGGCAGGCCGGTCATCTTGGCCCACGTTTCTTCGCTGAACTTTGACGCCGCCACCTCCAGCATCATGCGCAACAGGTCGCGGGCGTATCGCTGAACTTCCTTCTGCAACCGCTTCAGGCGCAGCGTTCCCCACTGCGATTTGATCTTCTGCGCGGTGGCCGTCTCGCTTGCCACCGTCGAGCCACGGATGATGTCGCTGATGCCGGTGATCTCGTAGATCACCATCTTGCACTGCTCGCGCGCCGCGTACAGTTCGCGCAGCACCTGAATCAGGTTCTCGATGGGCATGAACCAGATCGCGTTGCCCAGACCCTTCTCGGCCGCGAGCGATGACGACTTGTCGGCCGGCACGAATGCGTTGTCGTCAGCCTCCATCAGGTTCTTGATGTCGTCGCCCAGTTCGGTGTCGTACACCGCCTTGGCCTTGATCGCGGTCGAGATCCGGTTGATCCGCCGCGTCAGTTCGTTCAGTTCCTTCGCCTGGTTCTCGTACGCGAGGTACACCGCCACCGGCAGCAAGTCGTTCGACTTCTCGCGGAACATCAGCGGCTTCGGGCAGTTGAAAAACCCGGTCAGTTCCAGCGGGTCGTCCTGCTCGAGCAGGAAACCTTCGGCGTACTGCGGCGCCACGTAGCGGATCTTGCGACCGCCTTCCTTGTCCCAAATTTGGTAGACCATCGCGGTCTTGCGCTCGCCGGTATCACGCTCGGACGCTTTGCCCGACCGCCCCTTGCGATCATCAAACTGCTCGGGGTCGTTGGCTTCGTCTTCCTGATAGTCCAGCTTGTCCGCAATCTCTTTGCCAAACAGGCGTTCGGCTTCTTGCTGATCAAGATGCTCCTCGTACGCGATCCACGGCATCTTTGACCACTTCTTCGCGTAGCCGAAATACACGCGGTTCCATGAGCGCGTGTCGGTGCAGACCAGTTCGGCGCTGACGTACCCGTCGGCGTGCATCTCCTTCTCGGCGGGTTCCTGCACCTTCTCGATGGCCTCGGTGTTCGCCGGCACCTCGTCGTCAACGCTTTCCGACATCTCGCCGATGTCAGCGTCGTACTTCACGCAGGTAATGCCGCGCCCAGGCAGCAGGCCATCCAGCACCGCAGACCGCACCGCTTCGTCGTACGTCTCGTACCCATCGACGTTGGTGTCGAGCAGGAACTCAAGCACGCGCTGGCCGGCAGTCGCAGCGGCCTTGCCGATGGGGTCGTCGTCCTTGAACCGGCGATTGACCAGCGGGCGCGGGACAGCGGAGTACAGCGCCGGCAGCAACGTCTCGGTGTTGCTGAACAGGATGTTGAACGGGACTTCTTCCGGCTTCTTGGAGTTGTAGATGTCCAGAATCCGGTCGCCGACCTTGCGCCAATCCTTCTCGCGCTTCTTGGCCGCAGCGATCTCGTTCAGCCAATACTTGACCCTCGCGTCCGGCTTGCGCTCGCCACTATCGTCTGTTGTCTGTGCTGCTGCCATATCCAGTTATCCGAGCGCCTCGCGGCGTCTGTGCAGGGGGCCGCCCTGCGCGGTTATGGGTATCGCGGTTCGTCCGGCACCAGCGTCAGTGTCGGAATCACCGTGTAGGTGATCGTCACGCTGTCGTTTTGCGCCAATCGGAACGCGCCCGAGGTGAAGCCGGTGGTCAGCGCCGTACCTTGGCGCGCAATCGTGATGGCCGACACCGTGCCGCCTGCGACATACAGCGTTACCGGCGTGCCGGTGGTGTTGGTGTAGGTGTACGGCGATGCGCCTGCGGTGGGTTGCGTAGGCTGATAGCCGCCTGCACTCACCACGCGCAGCGAAGGCGCGTACACGCGCAGGCGTACCGGCGTGCCGGTTTGCGAGAACTCCAACACCGCTTGCAACGGATAGCCCGCACCGGACGCGGCAGCAGAAATACCTGCGCTTGCAGTCGCTGTAACGATGGTCGGCGTGGTGTACCGGCGCGCAATGGTCTGCACTACCGGCGTACCCGCCGCACCGATCACCGCGCCGTCATCTGCAAATTTGCTGTCGCTATACAAGCGATGGCGCACGTACAGGTTATCGATAGCCGGGACTGTTCCCGCCGTGCCGTTGTCCACGGTCACATAACCGGTCCCTTGCAGTTCATCGCCAATCGACAACGGGAACAACGCGCCAGCACCGCTTACCGTGGTGGCGTGAATTTCCAATCGGGCGCGAGCGGTGCCGGTCGCCAAGACCGTCGGCGTGAAGGTGACCTCCGCATACGGCAGGCCGGTGATCGGGTCGATGTTCCATGACGGCGTGGTGGCGGTAACCGTTCCCGCTTCCGTCACGGCAAAAAACGTCGGGCCACTCCAATCGATCAGGTTGGGCTGCAACAGACTGCCCGAGGTGTAGACGAGCGCCCATCGCTTCGGCAGGATCGTCCGCGCCGCCGTTGCGCACGCGGTGCCAGACAGTTGCGCGCCGAGACGGTTGAAATGCGTGCCGTCAGCAAAGTAGGTCGTTGACGCAAACCCGGTGCCGTCCACCAGGCTTGAAAACGTGTTGACGAATACCGCTTGACGCGGGAACCCGGCAAGATACGATTGCATCGCCGTGTTCGTGTCAATCGTCGCTTGCAACTTGGTGGCAGACGATGCGCCGTAGTTCGCCGCGCTGGCCGGATTGATCGCCTCGAAAATCACTTTCATGCCCGAGGACATGATGGCCCCGCACAGGGCTTTCAGATAGCCGGTGAGCGTGGTAGCAGAAGTTCCCGCAATCAGGTCGTTGATGCCGTACTGGATGTAGACCGCATCAATCGGGCCACCCTTGAACAGATTCACCGCGATCAGGTTGTTGATGGTCTTTGACAGGTTGCGCGAGGACGATGCCCACAGCGCAGCGGTATCGCCCGATACGCCGTAGTTCGCCACCATCTCGGCATCACCCAAAGCACCAGCAAGCCAAGCCCCTGAACGCGCCGGATTCAGCCCCGTTGCGCTGCCTGTGGGGTTGATGATTGAAGTCGTCATGAACCCGGCGCGGCTGTCGCCATACGCGGCAATACGATACGGGCGCTGAACCGGTGGGTTGCTGCCCAGCGGCCCATCGACGTACACCGCCCCGGTGGACGCGCGCACCGCAATCCCGCCTTGGTACACAACGTCCGCTGTATCAACGCCAGCCGCATCAACCGTTAACGCCCCGTTGTTCGTCAGTATCACGTCATCACCTCAAATCACGAAAAACGTCACGCTGATCGTGCCGCCGATGGTCGCGTGCAGGCCAGCCACGAACGCCGCCGGGAAATCGTGCCAACCGACAGCCGGTGTGATCGTGCCGCTGATAACCGTGCCGCCGGATCCGCCCTGCCGCAGCACAATCGTGCCGGCACTCGTTGCGGCCACGTAAAACCCGATCATCGTGCCGCTACGCGTGGCGACCACATCGCCGGTCGCGCTGATCAGGACCGGGGTTCCGGGGGTTATGGTATCGACTGCCATCAGTGCATCCTCGCTTGTCTCTCGGCCTTCATCTTCCGCATGTGCGAATTCTTCAGCGCGCCAAACGTGAACCCTGGCCCGAACGAATTCGTGCGCGATTTCGTCTCGTACGACTTCGACGGTTCCTTCGTTTTCGGCTGCTTCCACACCAGTGACATGTACCGGAACGCGTCGGCGCCGTGCGACGACCAGTCATGCACCGGGTTGTCGCTGAACGTCTGCTTTTCGGCGTCCCATTCGCGGTGGTAGTGCTGCAAGCAGTCAATCCCGCGCTCGCACCGCTCGGCATCGAAGTGCACATGCGGGAACGTAGCCCGCGCCGCCTGGATGCCTTCCATCACGTCCAGCCTCGGCGCGATCACGAATCGGCCGACATCCTGTTCGATAAACTGCTGGAGGATCGACTTTCCGCCGCCGGCCAGCGTGCGCGGCCGTGCGTCGTGCGGCAGGTAGTGCGTGCCATACGCGATTTCGTGGTTCTTGCCCCACGCGCGCAGCATGTCGCAGTAAAAATCGATGTCCTTGTTGTTCGATTCGTGGTAATCGACCACAAGAATCATCAGACCCTTCACCGGATCCTTGATCACCTGGAAGAACCATACCGCCGTCGAGTCCGTGCGGCCCAAGTCCCATGCGGTACACACCGGCACACCCGGCACGACCTCCACGCTGCCAATCCGGCCGGACTCGCGCGCTTTCGCCACGCAATCGCCCCAGATCGAGCCAATCACCGCCGCGTCAAACGAACAGAAATACTCCTGCAGCCACAGCGATTTCCCGAACTCCTCGCCATGCTCGGCCTGCATCTCGCGCAACTCGGCCTGCAACTGCTCGGGCGTGAATACGCCCGTCTGGTCGGCCGTGCGCTCGTCGTAGAACCACTCCGGATCGTTGCGCGCGAACTCGCACAGTTTTTTGAAGTGATTATTCCCGCGCGGCGTCGAGTTGAATCCAGCCCACCCGCCGTTCTCAAGCAGGATCGGCCGCAGGTAGCCCCAGGCTGACGGGTCGCTCAGTGCGTATTCGGAAAACACCAGACCGATTGGCGGGGAGCCGACGAGGGAGTTGAAGTTATCGCTGCCGACCAGCTGGAACGTCGAGCCGGTGTGGAACTCGATCTTCATCTCGTTCTCGAGCGTGCGCTTGCGGATCTCCGGCGGGAACGAATCGTCAATCCGCCGCTTGCCGGTGTGTCCGTTGACGGCGTCCCACATGGACTTCCGCGCCTGGCCGTACTGCGGCAGCATGTACCAGTAGTTCCCCACGCGCTCATGCGCCGCGCACGCGACGTGGTGCAGGAAAACCTCGTCCTTGCCCGCACGCCGATGCCACTTTGCCACCGCGCGCTTGCCACCACCCGACAGATACCCCCACAACGCGTCCTGATACGGGCGCGGCTTCCAGCGGTGTGGGAGGCTGATTTTCACGCGCGATTCGCCGTTACGCCAGCAACCCGCTCAGAATCGCCGCAGCCTGCGTCGCCGCGTTATCCGAAGCCGTCGTGTTCACCCACCGGCTGCGTCCGTAGTACGGCGCGGTCACGCCCACCACGTACCACCGCTGCTGCGTGCCGCCACCACCCTCGTCGGCGCGCACGATGTTCGCTATCTTTCCCTGCCCCGCCGAATCCAAAGCCGCTTGACATGCTGCCGGTGTGATCGCCATCGCTATGCCTCCACAGTAAGCGTCCGGCCATCCGCCGACACGCTGATTCCGTTACCGGGTGGCGGGGGATCCGTACCGTCGTCCGTTCCGGGATTCCGACTGCCCCCCCGGTTCACCACCACGGTAATACCCCCACCCCCCACATCCTTTCCGCCGTACATCTGCTTCGCGTGCGCCTGGGCTACCCGGAACCGCGTCTCGATCCGCAACTTCGCGTGCGCCACTGCGCCGGCATCCGTTCCGCCGCTCTGCGTCAGTCCGGGCTGCTCATCCGCTATCCCAACCGCCTCGGCCACCAACCCGTGCGCCGCTACCTCCAACGCACGCAGGTACATCGCATGCCGCTTCTCATCCGCCATCAGCCAGGTCAGCACCCGACCCGTCGGCACGTCCCACGCGCGGCACACCTCGTACAACGTCTCGCCGTCCGCCATCCGCTGGAACAACTCCTCCAGGGTCGCGGGCGCCATATCCGGGTGGATCTTCTCCAGATATCGCGCTATGCGGTCGTTCTTCAATTCACCCATGACGCGGGAATATGCCCATGAACCGCTCCTCGGGCAACTCGGCGCGATAATCCTTAGACGGGCTAATCGATGCACCAGATGACCACCTCGCGGGATGGGAAACAACACGGATGAGGGCGTACCCGTCGGAGTCCTCGCGAGGCCACCCCCATGTCCGGCGAACCACCCCCACCCCTCCGCGCGCAAGCAAGCCCCCCTCCCCTCGCCTGCCCATGCCCTAGCCTGCACGCCCGAGCGCGCGCCACCCCATGCGCTAACGTGAGCAGTCGCTAACAAGCAAAACGGCATAATCACCATTATGTTAAATGTAGCTGCACTGCACCAAGTGTTAATAATCAAACACTTACGCGATTTTCGACGTGATTTCGCCTAAATAATAGGCAATCCGCGCGGCAAAACACAAGATGTTGTGTGTGCTCGCAAAATGTGAGCGACTGCTAACGTGAGCGTTTTCGGGCCTGCGAGCGGATCGGCATGTGCGCCAGATGGCCGGCCGATACCCTGGCCTGCACGCAATCCGGCCGCCTAACCTTGGGGCAGCATGGGGCAGCAAAAAGCGAACACAGCCGCAAAAGGGCAGGTAAAGCGCTGGGGCAGGTTTTGGGGCAGCAGGGCAGGTAGGGCAGCAAAAAACCATTAGTCTCACGCGCACGACGCACGCAGGGGAGGAATGTATTTATCTGCCCTTTCTTGCCCTGCTGCCCCAGAATTGGCGTTTTAGGCTGTTGGAATGCCGTTTTTCTTGATCTATGTCAACTTCTGTAAGGTTTGTAAAAGATGAATCCGAATGCGAAATAATGCTTGCATATTAGAATCCGAAAGCGCAATATACGGTCATGCGCACTGCAATGCGCTCACTTCATAGGAGATTCAGATGCAAACTTACAAGCTTCCGGTGTTCGATTCGCGTGATGGTCGCACCATTATTGGGTATGCCGAAGGGGTTCGGACTGCAACTGTCCTGGTGCGCAAGCTGGTAAACGTTCCGGCCGGTTTCAAGTTGGAGGTGTGGAAGCGCAATGAAACCATGTGCGACATCTTGTGTGCGCCCGAAGGTTTTGTGTACTCGATCTACCGCTAAGCCGATAGGAGCAGAACATGTCTAAAGCCAAAAGGATTGCCACTTTCCCCGATATGGGCATTGAAGCATGGGTGCGTTTTGATGCAAGCGCAGAACTGTATGAGGTTTTCGCAAGCGCTGAATGTGACGATTACATCGGATGCGCCGATACCATGCGCGAAGCTCACGAAGTAGCGCGCCAATGGTTTGATGAGCGCATGTCTTACTAGGCATTGCGCACCAAGCCTAAAACGTCACTTTAAGCATATACCGCGCCCTTCGGGGCGCATCCTGCTGCAACAGGATTTTGATAGGAGCAATACACATGGACTACCAAGCAATTCGCCAAGCACGCAAGTTCGCCGCTGACCAACTCATCGCCGCATTCCCTCACCTTGTTCCAGTCAATGGCGCATGTTCATGCGTTACCGCAGCAAAAAACATCCGTATTGAACTCAAGCGCGCGTTTCCTGGCGTCAAGTTCTCGGTCAAGACTTCCAAGTTTGCCGGCGGCGATTCGATCCGCGTGGGCTGGATTGATGGCCCTACAACCTCGCAAGTTGACGCCATCATTGGCAAATATACCGGCGGGCATTTTGACGGCATGACCGATTGCTATAACTATCGCGATGACCACGCTTGGACCGATGCTTTCGGGGATGCCAAGTACACAAGCACCGACCGAGATTATTCCGACTATGCGATTGATTCGTGCATCCGCACCCTGTTTAATCGCTATCCGGGCAATTTCAAGGATCTGATCCGCCCGACTGCCGAACAGTATCGGCGCGGCGAACTTTGGAGCGCGGTTATTCCCGGTTTTCAGGAAAGCATGCAGACCTACATCTACCGCGAACTCGCAAAACGCACTTGGTGCCTTACCATAACCGCCTGAGGATATATGCAAACACTACCGAAAAAACCGGGCCGCAAGCCCAGCAACCCGACAGAAGGCGCGGCGAAAAACTACACGATTCGGTTAACCAATGCGCAAGCTGCACGCGCGCTGAAGTTCGGCGATTCGGTATCGCAGGGGGTGAATAACCTGCTGCGGCAAGCAACGGCTAAGACTGACGAACTGTAATACCACACGCAGTACCACACGCCCGCTGCAACGGGTTTACATAGGAGATTCAAATGATTATTTCGCCTGATGTTTCCGCACTGGTATTCAAGGCATTAGATGCCGTGATATCGGCAAATAACGGATATGCCGATATCGGCAACAATGCCGAGGTTGCGCATGCCGTATCGCTTGCCGGATTTACCGTGATTCGGACGACCGATTTGCACGGTAATCCTGTGCATCGCGCGTTTACGCAAGCTGCACAATCCGCGCTGCGCGTCTCGGACTTCGGCATCAGCACATACAAGCCTGTCACGCATGCCGAATCGGCGCCAGACTATGAGGGCGCGATTCTTGACCGCCAAGCCGCTTGGCTTTTCGAATAGGTGGCCGCATGACCTTCGCCATCCTAACCATAACAGCCGCCATCGATGCGGCCATCTATATCCGCGCTCGCGTTACGGGCGAAATCTAGGGGAATGCAGAATGGCAAACATTAAGTACTTCCACGGGGCCGACGAATTGCGCAATGTTTACGCTATGCCGCGCAAAGAGTTCGAAGCCAAGTTTCCAGGCGTCAAGGGCATAGGATGGGATTGGTACTCTCGCCTAGTCGGTATCAACGAGTCCCGCGAACTAGTCCACGCTGACCGCCGCATCGAGTACAAGCAATTTCCCTCCCGGCACGAATGCGATGCGCGGTGCCTGAACGCGAACGGGAAAATCATGCGGTGCGAATGTTCGTGCGGCGGGAGGAATCACGGACTTGGCACGATGCGCAGCTTCAAGGAATTGTTGCAACCTGCATAAAAACGCAGGGCGGGCAGCCTGCAAGCTAACCCGCCCCACTTCCAACCCGACACGCCCCGAGCATAGGAAACTCGGGGCGTTTTCGTTTTGGCGGTCCTGATTCTAGTCCGTGTGGTAATCAGGCAGGTCGGGCAGCCTGAGACGCAATCCGACAATCATCTGTTGCCCGTTGGACTTCAACGTGGACAGCCCACGATCAACCAATTTCTGTTTAAACAGCTTGGACGGGCAAACATACTCGCCGCCCTTCTGCGCCCACTGCGAATAGGACCGATATAGGTCGGACGATTTCTCGCGGAAGTTCGCCACGTTGTCGGCGCACTCATCAATCCAGGCGCCGAGAATGTCCTCAGATTGCAGATACTGATCAACCGATTCCACGACTGCGGCCGGCCGTTTCAGGCCGTCCGTGCGATACATCAGCGCGCCATCAATCGCCCATTGCAGGATCGCCGGGAATTCGGCCTGTAGGCGGGTTTTAAACTGGGGATCCCGCTGGCCTTCCGGGATTGAATCCGGGAATTCAACCAGGTGAATCCGACGGCGCATTTCCTCGCCCACGGACCGCAGTGCCGGCCGATGGTTTCCGACAATCCACAATTTAAATTTGGGCGTGAATTCAAAGAAATTCTCGCGCATCAATCGAGCCGCGATTCGGTCGCGGCCAGTTAGTTGTTTGATCCGGGATTCGTTGAAACGCGATCCCTCCTCGGTTTCATTCGCGCAAACCATGCGGGCGCCGGCCAGGCGGGCGATTTCGGTGCTGTGTTCCTGCTTGCCGGAAGCCGTGAAGGATTCGATGGGCGATGTCATCGCGTAATCGCCCAGGATTTCCCGTAGTGCGTCGACGAATGTCGATTTTCCTGATCCGCCTTTGCCATGCAGGAATAAAAACGCCTCTTGCGATGTATCGCCGGACAGCGTCAATCCCGCCCAGGTCTGGAGAAATCGCGCATATGCCGGATCGCCGCCTGATGCCCGATTGACAACGGCATCCCATAGCGGGTGCGGGCCTCGAGCGGGTGCAACGGATGTGTTTCTCGAGATCAGGTAATCCCGGTTCGGCGGGTGGAATTCGCCGGTTCGGAGATCGATTGATCCGCCCGGTACGCCGAGTTGCCAGTCATCCGCATCCCAGGCATCCGGGATTGTCGCGTGTCTCGGATCCGAGCGCGCCATATCTGCGAGCGCGCGGCCGGTTTTCACGGACGCGATCCGCTGCCGGCCCGCTGCGGTAACGTCGCGCGCATCGGCCGATATTTTCCGACAGTGCATCCGGATTTCATGGTTGATCGACATGGATTTATCGAGTAACCACCGCTCGCCGTCCCATTTCAGCCAGACATTTGATGCCGGAATTGATCGCCAATCCACGCCGGCCGTCACGGTAAACGACTCCGCGAGCGCATCCTCGGAGTATTCCGGCGGCAGTGCGGCTTCCGGTTCGACCTCGCGCCGCACAGGCTTGCGCAAGGCATTCCCATCGACCACCAGTAATTCGGGCGCTGGAGGCGTTTCTGCGGGTATCTGGGGCGCTGATATGTCCGGCGGTGCGTTCGTCGGTTCTGGAGCCTGTACGACGGTCAGAACAGGCTTTACGTCACGCGGGTATTCGGTCATGCGGGATTTCGCCCATGCAGCCGCTTCCGATGGCGTCCAGGCGCAATCGGCGAGATCCCAGCCGGCCGGTGTTTCGCTGCCGTCGGGTTGCGTTTCGGGATTGATGCCCATCACGCGAGCGGCGCCGTATTCGTGCAGGTATGCCGCGACTCGAGACATCGCCTGCTGGCCGGCCTGATCGTTGTCCGGGATCAAAATGCATTCGCGGCCATCGAGCGCGCGCCAATCGGCATTCGGGACCGCGTTCGCACCACCCGGCCAAGTGACGCACGGATTGCGCGGGAATAGCGCGGCCGCAGCATCGGCCGTTTTCTCGCCCTCGCACACGATAACGCGCGCTGTCGGCATCGCGGCGAGACGGTCCAGGCCATACAACGGGCGCGGTTTGCCGAAGTGCTGGCATTCCCACTGAGCCGGTTCTGCGTCTGTCCGATTGCCCCACGACCAGCAGCGGATTTCCTTGCCGGTTTCGGTGTCATACCGCGCCACCACGCCGAGCAATCGCCCGTCAGCATCGAGATAATCCCAGTGCGCGGCCGGTTCGCCCAGCTTGCGAATCGTCATCACCGGATATTCGCCATCGGGTGCGGCGAACGTCCTGCGTGGCGGCGGGGTTTTCAATGCGGGCCTGACGATTGGCGCGGCACCGTTCGGCAAGGGACCGCCGAGCATGTCGCACGCCTCGGTGAACGATATGCCGTGCAGTTTTTGCAGGAAATCGAGCGCATCGCTACCGGCACCGCAGCCGAAGCAATGAAATATCTGCTTGGCCGGATTCACCTTGAATGACGGCGTTTTCTCAGCGTGGAACGGACACAGGCCGCTGAATTCCTTGCCATCCTTCGTCAGTTCGACATGCGCGCCGACAAGGGTGACGATGTCCGTACCCGCCAGCAGAGCGGCGGTGTCGTATTTTTCGGCCACGGTTTACCGTTTTTTGAGTTTGCGATCCAGCAGGATTCGATCAATGCGCGCGGTCATCGCGGGATCCTCGGGAATCGGGTGCTTGGCGTGGAAACGGTCAACCATCGCTTGGAGGTCGGCCTCATCGCGTGCGGTGCGGAATGTGATCTTCTCGCCGGTCAGGCGGTTTTCGTATTCGCTCATGCCAGCGCCTCCATGACATCCTCGACCGACCGCACGACCTTCGCGACCGCGCCTGCACTGGCCGCACGCTCAATGAACCGCTTCTGCTCATCAGTCGCCACGCCGTTGTGACGCTTGACCTCCAGATACAACGCGCGCCCATCCGTCAGCAATCCATGAATATCCGGAAAGCCGGGGCACGTGTTAAACCATATGCGGCGGTTACCCTCGACCGCCTGCCCTGAGTTGAACCGGCCGACGAAAACAATCTTCGGGTGCAGGCGCAGGAATCCCATAATCGCCTTCTGGATGTCGGCCTCCAGCGGCAACCCATCCGCCCCCGGTGCCGCACGTTTGCGAGGCGCGCGGATCACCGCTTGGTTCTGCGGTTGCACGCCGTGCATGGCGGCATAGAAAGCGTCGGCCTTGTTCGTGTCGGCGTAGATTTCGCGGAGGGTTTTGCGGCCTCTCATGCGGCCCTCGCACGTTTTGCGCGATAGTGAGCCGGGTCAATATCAATCCCGCCCATCAATGGATACCAACACACAGCCTTGTCGCCTGGATCAGAAAAATGCCAAGTATCGGGGCAAGTTTTTGCATGTTCCAACGCCAATTGCAGCGCGCGAACATTTTTTAGATCCGCCATGCGTGCGCGGAGGATTTCCGCCTTCGTTCTCATGCCGTCTCCCTCGCCCTCGGATGAATAATTTTCCGCACCGTCTCTGCCCCCATGCCGGCAGCCGCTGCAATCGTTTCGACGGACTGCCCGTTGAAATAACACTCCAAGATTCCGCGCACCACCGGATCGCGGCAAACAGCAATCCGTTCCGCCAGCCTCTTGCGTTGCTGCTGGGTGCGCACGTTCACCCGGTTGCGTTGGTAATACTCGCGCATGTGGGCAAGCCTTTCCTGTCGCGCTTTCACGAAATCACGCACCGTTTGGTCAGAGGTGACAATCCGCCCTGGTAACGATTCCATCGACGGTGGCACGCGGAGTTTGAACATAGCGTCACAGGAATGTGGAGAGGTCATCGGCAAGTTGTTCAACGCTGACGCCGATGTCGTAGACGCCGACGATGCGCGCGGGTTTGTGCTTCATGTAGTACTCGGCTGATCGCGACTCAATGCCGAACGTGACGGGCTGCTCGTCTAGCCACATGACGACCTTGCGGCTGCACTTCACGCCGCGACCACGCTTGTCCAGACCGTTGATGCGGCGGGCCAGCTTGCGGGCCTCGGTGCTGATGTCAAGTCTCATCGTCTTCCCCCATCGAGGCCATTGCCAGGATCGCCAACGCGAGGAACGTGCCGACGCCGCATGCCAGCAGGATCAGGAACAGGCCGATGAGCGTGTTCATGTGTTACCTCCCGCACGGTGACCAGACAGAAGCGCGCCCATGCTGTGGCCGGGCGAGGCTGTCTGCGAATTCTCGGGCGGGACAAATTCACACACGATGGGCGAACGTCCCATGCCCCTCGCATGCCGGAACAGATTCCATTCCTTCGCCTGAGCAATCGCGTGTTCCGGACTGTTGGCCTCCACGTCGTAGCGGCGCACCAAATTAGCGACCCACTCGTCGCCGACCTGTTTGGGTTGCAACTGCTGGAAGGTTTGGAAGATCATGTACGCTACCGTTCAGTGGGTTACCGCACAGGAAACAGCGGGATCGGCGATCATACTGTTGCCGGGGAGGGATGTCTGCATGTTGCTTTGGAAAGACAAATAAAAGACCCCGGCCCGAAGGCCGAGGTAAACCCACAGAGAGTGGGTCGGAGGAGTCATTGCGGGATCACTCCATCAGGTGCGTATCGCTTCAAGATGGCGTGAACGCGTTGCTTGGTAAGCGCATACTTACGCGCAATCGTAGGCATATCAATGCCGTCGCGATAGTAAAGACGACAAATCTTTCTGTTGCGGTTGGTCAATGCGTTGGGTGCGTGTTTCATGGGGTTGAAGACTAAACCTTATCGACGCTGAATGCGAAATTGAATTTCGCTATCAAAAAAAAATAACGATAGTAATTATTTTCTTGTGCGCTCAGTCAATAGGTGGATAATTCATTTCACGCCGCACGTCAAGCGGTGTCGGAGAACGAGATGGCAAGCAACATTGTTCAACTAAAACGCGACGGCCTGACCGCCCACAAGACCGGCGATTTCGGGTCACTGCTCGACGCCCTCACCGCCGACGACCGTGCTGCACTGCGGTCGCCTCAGTGGCGCACGGTGGTGTGGGTCAACGGTGTCGCGGTCAAGGGTCTGGAGCGCGGGATCACTGCCGCTTATGTGCTTGAGCAGATCGCCAAGCAGATCGACGGTGACGAATGCGCGACCGACCGTGCGGTGGATCGTATCGCCGTCAGCATCGAACGGGTGATTGCATGACCCCCCGCCTCCCCATCACCCACCCGGCATTCCGCTACGTACCCGCCGCAGCCACCGACGTGCGCGAGACGTGGAAGAAGTTCGGCTGGGTTCCGCCATCACAGGAGAAACGCGATGCCGACAAGCGTCATTGAGTGGATCCAGTTTCTTTGCGTTGCCGTGTTTTTTGCATACGGCGTTGATTGCTTTGTCTACTTTTGAGGACAACATGAAATTTCAATTTGAAGGTTTTTTGTACCTGCGCAAATACCCGTGGGAAACGGAATGGACGCTGGATTTTGGCTACGACGGCATGGATGAGCCGAGCGAACACCGGACGGCGACTTACATCAAGATCGGCCCGCACACGCTTATGGCCGAAGTCCCGGATGACATCGATTTGCTGACGCCACAGATCGACCAGATCAAAGCGCAGATGCACGAACTGCGCGCTAAGTCGGAGGCTGCATTGGCGCAGATGCAGGAGCGCATCAACTCGTTGCTGGCTATCGAACACAAGGTGGCAGCATGACCCCCGGCATCCACACCGACGTTCCGGCACACGTCTATCACGGGTTCGACGCGCTGTCGAATTCCATCGCCAAGATCGGCCTGTCGCGTAGCTGGTATCACGCCCGTCAAGCCATGCAGGGCGAGTTCCGCATCGAGTCCGACAAGTTCGACCTCGGGACCGCTGCGCATGCGCTCCTGCTGGAAGGCAGTGCGGCCAAAATCGCAGTGGTCGAGGCCGACGATTGGCGCACCAAGGCGGCGAAGGAACAGCGCGACCAGGCGCGCGAGGCTGGCATGACGCCCATCCTTGCCAAGCACAATACCGCGCTGCAACTGATGGTCACGGCCGCACGCGAGTACATCGCGCAGACCGAGTTCGCGTCGATATTTCAAAACGGTACGCCGGAAACGACGGTGATCTGGGACGAAGACGGCATCGCGTGCAAGGCGCGTCTAGATTGGATCACGCATGACCGGCGCATCGTGCTGGACTACAAGACCACCGAAAACGCGGCGCCCGAGGCATTCGGCCGGTCGATTGCCAAGTACGGTTACGACTTCCAGGCGTCGTGGTACTCGCGTGGCGTGTCGGCAACCGCCGGCATCGACCCTGCGTTCGTGCTGTTCGCCCAGGAATCCGAATACCCGTATCGCTGCTCGCTGCATGCGCTGTCGAACACCTATGCGGAAATCGCTGAGGCCAAGTGCGAACGCGCCATCGCCGAATACCGTGCGTGCAAGCAGGCCGACAGGTGGCCGGCATATCCGACGCGTGTGTGCTACCAAGAACCGCCGTCGTGGGCGCTCAACGAGCATATGGCGGCGATGGAGGCGGAGGCATGACACCAGAACAGTTGAGGGAAGCGGCGGCGGTGATGATTGCGGCGGCTGAGGGAAAGCAGATTGAGTTTAAGAGCAAGTTTGGCGGAAATCAGTGGTCACTGCTGAATGTTGCCGAATGGGATTTTTCAGCCTGGGAATACCGCATCAAAGCCGAGCCGCGAAAGGTGAAGGTGCGGCTGTATGACGATGGCGACAAAACTGGCCCGGTTGTTTTTATCGTTCCTAATGACCCGATAGTTGGCGATTTGCATCCTGATTGGAGACCCGTTAGCGACATCGTAGAAATCGAGGTGAAGGAATGACCTTCCAATTCAAACCCGCAGTGCGCGAGCAAACGCCGCTGCTCATTGGTCTGGTCGGTCCGAGCGGATCCGGCAAGACCCTGAGCGCGCTACGCCTTGCCAAGGGCATTCAGAAGATCCGTGGCGGCAATATCTGCGCGCTGGACACCGAAGCGCGGCGCATGTTGCATTACGCCGACCACTTCAAGTTTCTGCACATGGAATTTACGCCGCCATTCGGTTCGCTGAACTACTGCGACGCTTTGTCGGCTGCAGCAGAGGAATGCAAGGGCGGTGTGGTGATTGTGGACAGCATGAGCCACGAACATGAAGGCCCGGGCGGATACCTTGACTTCCATGAGCAGGAGGTTGCGCGCCTTGTCAGCAGTGGCGGATTCCGCAGCGAGATGGCGGCGACCATTCCGGCATGGAGCAAGCCGGCCGCGCGGCGCCGGAAGTTGATCAACACCATCTTGCAACTGAACTGCGCGTTCGTGTTCTGCTTCCGCGCCAAGGAAAAACTGAAGATCCAGAAGGGCAAAGATCCGGTGCAGCTTGGCTGGCAAGCGATTGCCGGCGAGGAGTTTTCGTTTGAGATGACGGTGCGATGTCTGCTGCCGGCAGGAGCGGGGGGCGTACCGGACTGGTCGAAAGACTCGTTCGCGCTTGGTGTGCCGAAACTGCCGAAAGACTTGCGGTCGGCGTTCACGGAGAACGCGCGCCTAGACGAGATAACCGGCGAAAAACTCGCCATGTGGGCCAGCGGCAAGGCCATAGATTCCGCAGCGCAGGTGCCCGAGCCGGCGACGGCCGGGGCCGACACCTCCACGGTTACGACACCTGCCGCTGCGGAACCCGAAGAACTCTGATCAACCGGCCCTTTCCCGTTCCCGTTATTGCCGCAGGGACCAGAGGCGGGAGGGGCCGACCCATACGAGGAAACCATGTCAATCCGCCAAGCAATCAAAGACGCCCTCAAGCAAGGCCCAATGACCCTCCGCACGCTATCCCATTCGACCGGCTATCCCATCGAGTCGATCCGCAATGCGCGGAACTACCTGCTGGCCGACAGTGTGATCCGGCAAGTTGGCAATTCGGGCGCGCAGGATAACGTGATGTACGAACTGACGCCAATCAAAGCGCCACCGACGCAGATCAATCGGTTGACGCTGCCCGCATACGTGCCGCCAAAAGTGCTGCACCGTCCGATTGTGGATGCGCCTGGATGCGTTGTGAGGCGATTGCTGACTAACGAGGTGCTGGCATGACCGAGAAAGCCGCAGCCGAGGCGTTGGAATGGGCGGTAGATCAAACAATGCGCCAATGGCCTGAAAGCGCGTGGGATGCTGTCAATGCCTATGTGCGCGATTTAAACAATCGCATTGCCGAACTCCGCGCCCAAGCCGAGCAACCCGCCGAGCCGGTGGCGCTTACGATGGCTGTGCGCGAAGTGTGCCAAGTGCTTAATCAGTCTCCATCGGAGTGCGCGCTAGACCCGCGCATCGCCAAACTGGAAGGGTTGTTGCGGGAGGCGCATGAAACGCTATCCAGCGGACTTGAAAGCGACTCCGAACTAGAACATGAGTGGAGCAAAGCGGACCGTGAATTGTGTGAGCGCATCGCTGCGGCGCTGAAGGGGGGATGATGGATCACCTGTACTACTCACGCGACATATCTATGTCCGAAGCCAACATGCTGGTTGACGCACTGAATTGCAAAGAGGCCGACCTCGCCGCCGCGCAGGCAGAGCGGGATGCGCTGCGCGATGTCCTTTGCATGCTCTACGACAAGTACGAGGATGGCCCCGGTTGCCAAGAAGGATTTGACGGCGAAGGCGGCTACATCGGCAATGCGGTGATGTTGAGCAAGGAGGAAGAAGATTCGATCCTCGCGCTTATCCCGAAAGAACGTGACGCCGCCATCGATGCGGCAAGGGGCGGGAATGACTGACGCCGAACTGTCGCGCCAATTGGCACTAGCACTAGGGTATTTCCCGGAGAGTGTGCTGATATACCCTGATGGCATCTGTCAGGTTTATCGCTCGTTTAGCGAACGTGATCCGCGTCCGTTGTGGCTTCAATTCGACTACCGCTCGCCCGATGTCGCCATGCCGCTGCTGGTGTGGTTGATGAAGGAGCATGACCCTATGCTGGTGCGGAATCGAGCAATCCCGGCATTTACGATTGATCTGCCGAACAAGACCATTCACGCCGACACCCTTGAGGAAGCCATTGCTCGGGCGTGCATTGCGGTGGGGGTTAAGCCATGACCCACCTATACCGAGGCACCCCATCAGGCGAAATCCTCGACGCCTTCCCGCATCCTCCAAGCGATCCGCGCCAATGGGATTACGACGAATATTTCCGGTCAAAGGGCTACACCAAAGAGCCGCTATACCGCGCCGCCACCGTTGACGTTGCGGGGATGGCGGTGAAGGTGCCGGAGCGTGCCGCCATTGAGCCGCGAGATACCGACTATCAGGAAGGCTACTGCGATGGCGTGAACAACACGCTAGACGCATTGGGGGTGAAATGAACGACGATCCCAAAGCATGCGCGGTATCCCTCGGAATGGATGCACTGCGCATCTGTATCGGTCAGAAGCCGAAGCGCTGGACGTTGCGCGACATTGTGCGATGGATGCGATTGATGGAAAGGGCCGCGAAATGAGCGACAGCCAACTAGACCGAGCGATTGGCATAGCGTTTCTGATTGCAGCGTCATTCGCCCCCGAGTTTGCAACCAAAGTTGCCATGCTATTTGGCGCGGCTGTGTTCTATTGGTGCGGGAGGTTTGGCAAATGAGCGACAGCCGCACCGTAGTAGCCGCCGCCGTATTGTCAGACGATGGCGTCATCCATTTTATGCCGCGTCCGCACCGACATCACCACACCGTTCACGCCCTGTACCGGATGATGGTTAACAAAGCGTGTGAGGGCAAGGTCATCATCGCCCACGGCAAGCAAGGTTTTGTTCTGAGCGACGGGACCTTTGCAAATCGCATTGATGCCGCCAAGGTGGCGATTGACAGCGGGCAGATACAGAAGCTGAACAACCCGCCGCAATTGTATTCGGAGGACTTATGGTGAGCGACAGCCGCGAACGGTTTGAAACGTGGTATCGCCAATGGGACCCTGAATGCATATTTGAAACGCACGGCGAAGGGAATCCCTATGGATACCCAACGGGTCACTACACGGTCTGCTCCATTCAATACGAATGGGAGGCATGGCAAGCCGCCGAGGCACAGGCGGTGCGGCGGTGCGCTCAAGTGGCCGATAACCTGCCGCCAAGCAGCACCAGCCGCCAAGCACGCAATGCCATCCGCGCCGAATTCCCCGAGGCTTGGAAATGACCACAATACTAATAGCGATGTGGCTAACCATCACACCAAGGCACGCAGATGGCTCAAGAGATCATTTGCGCAGCACTGCCGTTGCAATGCAAGAGTTTTCGGGACCGCAATCATGCGAGAAGGCAAAGGCGCTAATCGGGGATCAACCCGGCTTAACCCTTATGTGTGTGCCTAAATGAACGAGACACTCCCGCTCTCGCATGCCGCCGCCCACCTAACGAAAGGAAGATAATGGAATGGCAACCGATTGAGACTTACGATGCACTGCCAGAAATGATGCGTCCTTCGTTGGCTGTATTCCGATTTGCCGAATCAAAAGATCGGGATGGGCGCAATTTCCTACGGGAAACTTTTCAGTTAGAGCGGCGATACGGCTTTCGGGTTGCTACCCACTGGATGCCGCTTCCCCCACCGTTGAAAGGATGAATATGGACATCAGAGCAGAGTTTGAGGCGTATATGCGCAAGATTTTTGCGGCGGCCCCTGAGCAGGCGGAAATATACCTTGAACGGCAACCCGCAGGGCACTACACAAACACATGGACCCAAGGCGCATGGGCAGGCTACCAAGCCGGACGCCTAGCCGGTCAGAAGGACATGCGGGATAGGGCGGCGCTGGAGTCACTTGCCTTTGGGGGGAATCCAAGCGTGGTACGGGCTATCCGCGCACTGCCGGTTGAGGGGGAATGATGGCAGATACGCCGAGGACGGATGCCGTTTATCAAGAAGCCACCAAATTGGGGCCGGGCGGATGGGCAATAATTCCACCGGGGGCAGGGCTATGCGATCCGTGGGAACTCGCCCGCCAGCTTGAGCGGGAACTAGCAGAGGCGCGGAAGGATGCCCAGCGGTTGGAATGGCTGATGAATGGCGGGATTGACCGACTGCCATACCGCGATCATGGCGCGGGACCAGAGTTTGATTTGTCGCGTGCCGCTATAGACGCCGCCATGCGGACTACCGCGCCACGCCTTTGACCTTTTCGACAGTGCGCAAGCCTCCCAGCCCGAGCATACCAAGCAGCAGCGTCATCAGCGTCTCCATCGGCAAGTCAGGCAAATCGGGCAGTTGCTTGCCCGTCAGCGCCAGCACCAGCCAGGGCAGCAACGGCGCGAACAGGAACTCATAGGCCAGCCCCGCAGCGCAGATCCAGCCGACCGCTGGGCGCCATCCCGAGGTGAACAGGTTGCCGGACGCAGCTTCCGTTTTGTTCACTTCCAGTTGCCCGAGCGCCAGTTTCATGTCGGCATCGAGTTGCGCCAGTTCGCCGCGCTGCGCCATTTCGATGGCCTTCAGCTTGGCCTCGTTCGCGGCAGCAGGGTCAGGAATCAGTTTGTCCAGCAGTCCGGGCAGGATGGAAGCGATCAGGGGCCACATGGTTAACCTCTCACACCGGTAGTTGACGGGACAGGCATTGGCGCCGGTTGCTGCGGTGGCGGCGTGCCGTTGATCGGGCCGCGAATCAGCGGCGGTGGTTGACGTTGCTCCATCAGCGCCTGGATGATTTTCTCCAGCGGGTTCATGGCTTCTCCAGAATCCCCGGCAGATACCGGCCGGCAGTGAAAATAGACAGTGCTTGCAATCTCGGTTCCTTGCTGGCGACAGACAGCCCGAGATGCACCCAGCGCCCGAACTCATGGATCAGTTGGTCAAACTTGATCGCCTCCACGCCCATCAGTTTCCGAGCCACCTGATACGGCGTGCCGAATCCAGGCGCGATGAAATCACAGGCGAGTCCCTGAACGTGCATGCTCGTAGACGACCCGCCGACATGCCGATTGACCTCGGGGCAGCGATACCCGGATGTGACGATGACCGGACAGCCAAGCGCGTACCGGACCGCCTCCATCGTGGCCGCGAGACGTTTCAGGTTCTCCAGTTCCACCGGCCCCGGTTCGTTCTCAATGCCGGCGCGTGCAGCCCATTGCGATGCCGTCATTTCGGCCAGGGTGAAGTGAGTCGATAGGTTCACGGCATCACCCCAGCGCCTTGGCGATCAGGCGGCATATCAAGACAGCCACGAGTAGGATTGACCACTTCCACGGGTCCATAAATTCTCCACATCCGATAGAAGATCGCGAGAAACAGGGTTATCGTGGCGAGTCCGTTCACTTTCTCGATATCTCTCGCAGGTCAAATATCGCCGTGCGCAGCATGTCCTCTGCCTCACGCATTTTCGGCGCGGGCGGCGGGCGCTGATCCTGATTGATCCACGGGAACAGAAACGTCTTGATCTTCCACCAGACACGATTGACCACAGGGCAGACTTTCATCATTTGCGCATTCCCTTGATGTTTTCAGAGAGCGCGTTCAGCGCCTCGGCCAGCGAGGATTTTGCCTGGATATCGGCGTCATATCGGGTCAAAATAAACCGGGCGAGATACGCAATCGCCAATAGCAAAACAGCATCAAACCCAGTGATGCCGAACTCTTTCAACGCAGTCACAATCTCCACGTTTATCCCCACACGGTTCCAGTGATGCCAGACTGCCCAGGTACGCCAGCACTGTTGTCTCCGTACCATGTGGTCGCGCCCGAGGCACCCGAATATTCCAACCACGTCAGCGTGTGCTTGCCGGCACCCGGATAGCCGACGTAAATCGCATAGGCCGAGATCCGCGTGTTGATGACTTGCGTCTCAACCATGCTGGTGATCGTCGCGCCGTTCACCGAGGTCGAATCCACACCGATCCCGGTACGCACCGTAATGCCCGCTGACGAGTTCAGGCACGTCACATCGGCCCGAGAATTCACCACGTCTTCCGACAGCCCGATCACCATGTTCAACGCGTTGGCGGTGTTATTGTTTGCCGGCCGATACGTTGCAGTGGTGTACGACCACGAATCGGTCGTATCGGTCGCCACCATCTGCCGCGCTGCCCGGTGGTAGTAATTCCACAGATAGCGGTTCAGCTTGGAATCTTCGGTGGACGCCACGCCGGTCGTGTAGAACGTCCCCATGTAGCGCCGAGTCGCCGCACCAGACCTCACCAGCACGCCGTCCTGATACACCAGCGCCGTCGCTCGGGTTGTATCGTTCGTCCAGGCAAGGAATTCAAGCGTCGGCGTACCGGCATTGTCGTAGCAGAACACGTCATACGGGCGCCCGGAGGTCAGCGCCGACAGTGCAAGCGAGAATTGCGCCGACGTGCGGATGTTCCACCGCGCACCGTCATACAGCGCAATGCGGTTGCCCTTGTACGGGGTGCAATACACCGTCCCGGCAGCAGTCACATCGGTTGTGGTCACCGGCACGCCGGTCGAGAGTGTCAGCCGGAAGTCCTGCACCAGCACGTCCGACGTGATCGCCGCCCCGGTGCCACGGTTGTAGAACACGCACCGCACCACGCCGGACGCATAGCCGCGAAACATCGCGTAATCGCCCGCAGCGGTGATGATGTTCGCCGCCCCAGGCAGCACCAGTGATGCACCGTGCGTCAGCGTCAGGATGCCCGTAAACCGCACCGTGCGGCACTCGCCCTGCGTCAGCGTGATCGCGGTGATGTCGGTCGTGCCGGTGACGTCGATGCAGTCGCCGGTCGCCGTATCGAGGTCGATGGTTGACGCCGAAGCGACATCCGCGCCCTGGGAGTACGTCCGCGCCGTTTCCAGCACAAAATCAGTGCCGTCGTAGAACACCTCGGCAGACTGTCCGGCGATCAGGTCGGCCGCTACCAGTGCAACCTTGCCGCCGGACATTTTCTTCTTGATCGACTTCGCGCCCAGCGACGACACGTTGAGCGTCACCGCGCCGGTATTTGTGGTGCCGATCAGGAACGAAAACCGCTGCCCAGCCGCGTATGCCGCCGGGGTAGGGCTGACACTTGCCAGAATCGTGTTCGTGCCACTGACGCCCGTTAAATACGTCAGAGCGCCATCCTGAGACTGTCCGGCGCTCGCATACTGGTTCCGTGCAACCGCATCGGCCACGCCGGTATGCTTGTACCCGCCCATCGGCTGATTTGCCGTCGCGGTCTGCTGGCCGTCCTTGTACAGCGCGGTCGAGAGCGCCGTCGCCACGTCTGCCGTGAATGCGTTGAAGGCGGCCGCCGTGATGAGCGTGCCTGATTGGACGGGTTGCCCCGAAGAGTTGACGTTAAAAACGCCGGCGCCGTTGAGAGAAATGATAGCCTCCTACTGACGTTCCGCCATCGCGCGTTCAAGCAGGATGGATTGGATAAGTTGCTGTTGCGGGGTTTGTTCGGGTATCTGCGCGGCGGCACGGGTTCCAAGGCTGGGCCGATACGACCGTTCGGTCATGGCTTGCGTCAGGCGTTGATACGGCTCAGACAGCAGCGCAGAACGCATCGGGCCACGTAGCAGGGGGATGCCCCCGGCCAGCATGCCCGCAGGCCCCCCTGCAGCCGCTCCAAGCGCCCCAAGCCCCGTGGCGCCGTACACGTCGGCATGGCTGACTCCAGGCGTCGGCGTGCCGCTTCCCTCTCCCATGAACTTCCGCGCGTTCTGCTGCGTGCGGCCGATCAATTCCAGATTCCCGGTCATCGGTGCGCCACGGTCCAACGCGCGGCCGATATCAGGCGCGGAAACCTCGGCGTTGCCCACGTTTAAAGCACGCTCAATGTCGTGCGATTTGGCGATCTGCGTGCGCGCTTGCCGCATGGCGTCCACCAGATCAGGACGGCCGGCAGCGGCGGCAGTTTGCTCAAGATACGTTTCCAGCGCCGCTGCTCGATTATCTGCCGCCCGCGCTCGGTCCTGCGCAGCCACTGTACCCTGCCGGTTGTACTCGCGCCAATTTGCGGTGGATTCGTTGCGCGCGACACGGAGATCATGCAGCGCCTGGGCGGGCGGTTGGTTCGGCGGTGTCGGCAGTTGCTGCCCGAGTTGTCCCACGCGCGGTTGCGTTGGCATCGTCGGCAGCGCGGCCACGTCCCGGTACGGTTGCGCCACGTTATCGCGGAACCGCTCCAGATTGCCCTCAGTCAGCGCCGTTCCGCGCGGGAAACCGAGTTCTTCGCCTGCCAATCGGTTGGTCGTCCGCTGATTCCGCAGCGCGGCCTCCTGCTTGATCGCTGCCTTCCCCGCAAACGATTCCAGCACGTTATTCAGCACTGACGGGTTTGTTTCGGTTGCCGGGAACGTGTAACCGGCCTGCCGCGCGTCGGCAAACGTCCGGTCACGCACAGCGTTCTCGCCCCGCTGCGCCGCCAGTTCCGTGATTCGCTCCCGCGCCCGGTTACCCGCAGCATTCGCCGCCACAGGTGTCAGCATGCCAACCGATTGCCCAAGCGCCTCGCTGCCCGTCGCCTCGGTGGTCGCCTGACCCGCACCGCCACCGACAGCCGCCGTCGCCACGTTCTGCGCAAGCTGCCGCCCAGTGCCTGCCGGGTTCAGTGCCGCCGAAGTCGCCCCTTGCGCCATCGTGTCAATGATGCGTTGCCGCGCGTTCACGGGTTCGGCCGCATCGCGGATCAGCCCGAGCGATTTCATGCCGCGCGACACGTAGTTCGGATCCGGTGTCAGTTCTGGCGCGAGGTCGGATCGGCCCATCGCAGTTGCCGCCGTACCGAATGCCGCACGGCCGAGATTCATCAACTTGTTCGGCGTGTTCAGCAACGCATCCGGCACGCCAGCGATGCCCTTGTTACCGGCGTTGATGGCGACTGCGGTGTCGGCGGGTTCGGGTTTGGCGGGCGCAAGCATGCCCTTGACCGTCCGCTGCACCACTGCGGGGTCAGTGCCGTCCGGGAACTCTAGGCGGCGACCGTCGGCAAGTTCGGCGACGACTGGCATTAGCGCACCGGATTGCCTTGTGCGTCAAAACGAAGCACCTGCCCCGCTGCTGGTGGTCGAGCGGGTGCAGCGGGTGCGGCCGGCGCATTCGGCGCCACCGGAACCTGCGGCAAGCGCGGCGGGCCAGCACTCAGGCCAAACGCCTTGTCCAGTTTGTCCAGTGCCTCAAGATTAGATTGCACATCTTTTGTCGGATCAGTCGCCGCAGCAAGCCACAGTTTCATTTCCGCGTTGGAGTCCATCTGCTTGGCCGACATGCCGGTTGCCTGCTTGATCGCGTTCAGCAGCAACGGACGGGTCTGCTCAATGGTGTCGCGGTATTTCTGGTTCTTGGTGCCAAGCCCTTGGCCGACCGCTTGCCCCACCCCGGTTGACGACAGTCGCGCACCGATGTTGCCAAGCACCCCGGCGTTGGAATCCTGAATGCCGCCGCCCGCGTTTAAGTTGGTGTACGCGTCGCGCAGGGTATTCACAAGCGACGTCACCTGATCCTTGCCGGAACTCGCCTGTTCCTCGCGTTTTGCCGCCGCCGGTTCTTTGCCTGCCACGCCGAAAACGCCCGGATCGCCGACACTGCCGCCTGGGCGATACGTCCTTGCGTCCACGGTGATCATCTTCGTGGGGTCTTTTGGGTCAACGATTTGAGTCAGGGACGGCGCGGGTGGTTGGCGTAACGATCCGGCCAACACCGCAATATCTCTACGCGATTGATTTGACAATTCTGCCAATTCCCGCCGCAACTGGTTAGCCTGCTCCTGCATCTGCTGACGCGCGGCACGATTTGCCTCGCCTTCCATTTCTCTGGAAGCCAACTGCATCGTGATGGTGTCAAGCCTGTCCTGTGCGCGGGCGCGGCTTTCGGCGCGCTGAAACTCTTGCGTTGCGGCCAGCGTCTTGTCGGCCTGCACCTGCCCAGACAGCACCTGACCGTACTTCTGAACCTGCGGCAGCGACGACATCATGGCCTCGGTGACCATGCGGTTTTTGTCGCCTGGAATCGTCGGTCCCTGCGCTGACGGAATTGCGTTGCCCTCATCGTCATTCGGCGTGGCAGGCTGGAATACCTGACCGGGCTTATCCGCGCCGATCCCCTGAATCCGCGCCACCTCGTTAACCACCGCCTCCCGCCCACGCCGCGAGATGTCCTGCCGTTTGGCATCCACGTCGTCCAGTGCCTTGCGCGACGAATACGCCTTCAGGAGTTGCGCTGCGCCCTCAAACGGGCTGATCGCCACCGCCATGTTCCCAGCCATGCGGTTGACCGGCAAGCCCTGTTGCGCCTGCATGCCCATCGCCTCTGCAACCTTCTGGCGCCGCGCAAGGGCCGCAGCCTCTGCCGACAGTTCGGGCGTCAGACCGGAGAGTTCAAGACCATACGGGTCAGCCATGACTACGCTCCCAAAAACGCTGATCCAAGGCTAAACAGACCGCCCATCATCGCGTTCTGGTTGCCTACCTGCGCGTTGTACTGGTTTTGCGCCGCGCCCGCCTGTGCTTGGGTAGCACCGAAAATCGGTGACGGTTGCACATTTGTGTTCTGCGCCGCATTCGGCATTGCAAACGGGTTATTCACTTGCGAGCCGGACATCAGCGCGGTCACCTCGTTCAGCGGCGTCTGACGCTGGGCCAGGATCTCGGCAATCGCGTCTTTCCGGCGCTGCGTGTCCGTGTTGAACGCTTGCGTGGCCGCATTCCCGCCGGCTACTTCGGCCTGCGTGCGTGCGTCATTGCGCGAACGCTCGATCATCTGCATGCGGTCGGCATACGCTTTCGTGCCAGGGCGAATACCGGCGGCGATCAGGTCGCTGTTCGTCTGGTCGGTCTGCTTGCCGTAATCCTCGTTGGCACGCGCCATCGACGCGTCGATAACGGTCCTGCGGGTATCGTCGTAACTGCCGACACTGGGCGCCGGCCCAAGGTCGAGATTCTTGCCGATGACGTTGTTCAGCGCGCCCGCACCGCTGATCGACAGGTCGCCCAGCAAGCCCTTCGCTTCCATCGACTTGTCGAACAACGCCTGTTGCGGCGCCGAAAACGTCTGCGTCAGGGTCGGACGATCACCCGTGTCTTCCCATGTCTGCGTGCCGTATGGGTTGACGACGTTCGGGTTGTTCAGCTTGCTGGAAGCGATAGCCGCTTCCTTGTTGGCCGCGCCTTGGGCGACGGCTGCACCTTGATAGTCCGGCGCTGGAGGCGGAGAAGGAGCGCACATGTCTATACCCTCGATTCGCCGCGCAAAACGCGCAGCAGATGAGTTTCACTAATGTTGAAATGCGCAACCATCTTTCGTAGGCTCATATGGCGACGTACCATTCGCATGTTGGAAATCTCAGCGTCCGTGAACTTGCACGACGGATTTTTCTCGTTTGGCATAGAGCCGCCACGCTGCCGATTCTTGGCGTGCATGTCCTTGATGTTGTCAAGGTGCGTGCCAAGGGAGAGGTGTTCAGGGTTCACACAAAGGCGGTTGTCGCACGAATGCAGGACGTACATGCCTTTGGGAATTTCGCCGACCACGGCGGCGTACATGGCGCGATGGGCATATCTTCCGCCGCCACACCAAGCAGGGGCGGCGCCATAGCCAACTTTGTGCTTACCGGCTTGCCATTCCCAGCAGTCGGATTCAGACAGCTTGGTCTTGGCTTTGAGGAAAAGGGCGATTGCCTTTTTCGAATGCTGCATACGGTTCTCCGACAGTCACGGTGGGATGCTTCGCTTGTGGGCTGTCGGCCCGTACTGGGTACAACTGCTTCGAATAGTGCACCTTGACCGCTTCGTAGTCAAGGTGTTCCAATAATCGTCCAGCGGCGCCCAAAATCGGCACGCTCATGTTGATTTCCACCGCGCCTTGACGCCGCATTTCGGCCTCGATGAACTGGTAAAACCGGATGAACGTCCGGCCCTTGCCACGGTAGTCCGGCGCGAGGAACCATGTGTCCTCGGTGGCAATCAGCGCCTGGGAGTGCATCGACGGCGTGACGTACATCCCCGCAAACCCGATCAGGCGCCCATCCACACGCGCCGTGAACTGCGTGTACCACCCGCACCGCTCGTACTGCTGGTAGCGTTCCAGCAACGGCTTGAACCCCTGCGCGTGATGGTGCGCCTCGGTTTCCTGCCAGTGCGACTGCCCGAGCGCGACAACCTCGTCCCAGCACTTCGCAAGCGGTTCGATGGCGAATTCCACGCGTCAGCCCATCGGGTTGTCGGTCGGTTGGTAGATGTAATCGCTTGAGATCCACTGCACTTGCAGGCTGTTCGTGGCGATTTTCACCTTGCCGGAAATCCACACGCCCTGCCACTCGTTCGGCGATGTCCACTCTTTCGTGATCTGCAATCCGGCCGCCCAGAACGACTGATCCCACAGCGATGTGTCCCACACCGCCCCGCTGTTGACCGTGTACGTGGCCGACCCGACCAGCGGATCGTCGCCGAAGTCCACATCGATGTCGGTCAGGAACGACAGCGAACCGTCCACCGCAAGCACCGGGCGGTACATGACCACCTGTTTCGGCATCGCCGTGCCAAGGTTCGAAAACGCTTGCTTGCCATACGCCACGATGTTGCTCGTCACGTCAATGCGGCCGGTCCACGCCTTGTACACCGCCGTGCCGCTTGCGAAGTACAGCTCACCGTTGAACACGGCAAACGTCTCGGCATTCCACGAATCGAACTCGCACCAGCGCCGCGTGATCGTGTTCATCACGTACTGCTTGTGCGTGCTGTCTTCGGTGATCGGGATGTTCACCACCATCGCCGACTGTGCTGGGAAAATCGTTGCCTCCCAGCCAAATGTTGTGCCATACGAACGCGCGGCCTCCGTAAACGCCGTCTCGATCAGGTTCGACAGCGCCGCTTTGTAGTCGATAGAGGCCGACTGAAGCGCCGCCGACAATGGATACGCGCCGTTTTGCGTAAGAATTACCAAGTCGCCGCCGACCTGAGTTGCGCAACGACGCCCGAGAGGCTTGCCGATGTAATACACCCCGACCTTCGCCCACGCCGCGCTGTTTGACGGGTTGTTGCCCTGGTAGACGATCACCTCGCCCTCGGAGGTGATGAACACCGCCCGGTCGTCCGAACCGTTGCCGCCGTCAATCGTCCAGTTGGCAAACGCCATCAGATACCCGCCGCGCGTGCATTCCGCCGACAGGTCAAATTCAGTCAACGCACCGCCGGCCACACCCGCGTTCAGATACCAAAACGACAGCGACTGCTTTGCGAGGAAAATCAGCCGGCCCTTGAACACGCCGGGGGCGATCAGGTTCGTCGTGGTGATGCCGGTCAGCGCAGGTGTGCTGGCGCCGTCCACCGCAGTCCACGCGCTGCCGTCGTAGTACAGCGGCTTGTCTACGCCGTTGCACATGATCAGCCAGTTCGATGTGCCGTCGCCGAACATCGTCCACTGGTGCTTGCCGTCAGTGCGCGCGGCCACCGATGCGCCGACCGCGCCGGCCGATGTCACCTCATACGTGCCGGACGCGGTCGTGCAGAACATCTTGTTCGTACCGGACAGCGCGTTGTACACCGCCAGCGTCTTGCCGGTGCCGGTCATGCCGGTCGCGTGGCTTGTATTTCCGCCGCGAATCTCGCAGTACGACGTTTTCGGGAACCAGTTGACCAGCGATACCGCTTCGTTGGGTTTCATCTCGGCCAGCGAATCGCGCGCATTCCAGCCGCCGACGGGCGCCGGAATCGTCTTGCTGCTGACCACCCGCGCGTGCGGCGCTTTGGTCTTGGTGCGCAGCGGTTGTCTCATGGCACCTGCCAGTTTCCGTCCGACACCCAGATGCCTGGGAACGGACCGCGCCATGCCGCGTTGTCCGCATACACCGTCGGCTTTCCACCGTCACGGCCGATGGCGTCCTTCTTCTGCATTTCGTAGGTGCGGAAGTCCTCGGCGTACTCCAGCCCTTTTTCCTTCTTCCAGCGCCACCGCAAGCCTTGCAGCACCAGCGATTCCGGCAGGAGGATCGTGTCGTCGTCCGAACTGAACGTGTCCGCGTAGGTCGTTCCGTCGGCCAGCAAGATGCCGTATTTCGACACGTATTCGAAGTACCACGACGAACCCGCAGGCGGCACCGGGTTGACCAGCAGGCGACCCTGCCGGATCCGGAAACGGTAGCGCGGCCCGGTGACGATGATCGCCTTCAGCGCCTGCCATTCCTTGTCCGACATCGGCCCTAGCACCGGCAGTTTGGTCGTCCGGTCCCAAATGGTCTGGTTCTTGATGTAGCGGAACCCGTTGGTCGCAATGGTGGCAATCGCGCCCTGATCCTGATCGGCAATCGTGGTGTGCGCCGCCTCGCACTGGAGTTCCTGCCAGCCGCCGGCCACCGCGAGGTCGTTGATTTCCTCCTCCAGAATGCCCATGATTTGCAGCACTTTGGAATCGGTCGAGCCATAGACGGTTGACGGCACAGGCAGGCCTGTCCGGCGGCAAAACTTCTGTACCACGGTCAACATCGTCATGGCTTCGGTCCTTTACAACGGTTGGGGTTCCGGCTGTGATTTCGGGGGGCGACCGCGACGAACGGTCGGCGGTTCGGGCGCGTCGTCCAGCAGGTCGCCGGCCGTGATCGTGGCGTCCGGGACGTTGTACGCGCCCTGCTGCACCGCGCCTTGCGTCTGCACAACGGCCAGCAGTTCGCGCACCTGGCGCTCCAGCGTCTCGACGTTGCCTTTCAACAGCGCGTTCTGCTGCTCAAGCGCGGCCATTTTCATGGTCACGCCACCCTTGTCGTCCATCTGTGCAAGCCATGCAGCCGCCTTGTTCTTCAGGTCGATGGCGCCCATGCCGATGGCGCGCTGGCCTTCGTCGGTCACGCGAGCGAGGTCTTCCACCGTGCGGATGTTCAGCCGGATGAGTTCTTCCTGCACGGCGGGGCTGATCACGCCCCAGCCCTTGATCGGCGTGCCGTTCGGCGGCAATTCCTGACCGTTCTTCCACGCGTCATACGCCTTGCGGTAGTTCGTCGCCCATTCCTCGGGCATGCGGCCGTTTGCGACGTCCTGGCGCATGTTCGTCAGCCAATCGGTCACCTTCATCTTGAAGATGTCGCGGCTGTACGGCGGCGTGATAAACGCCATGTCAACGTCCTTTGCGACGTACCGGCCGGCGGCAGCACTCGCCGCCTTGTCTTCGACCGCCACACGCTCAAATTTCACGTAGGCAGGCCGCTCTTTGCGGTCCTGCGCGATGTCCATGATGTTGCTCATCGTTGTCCTTTCAATGCGGTGACGCGCATGTCGCGCGCCGGGATGTGGAATTTCGGGGTATCGAACTCGACCTCATCAAACCCGGATTCCGCCAACTGCTCACCCAATTCACGGCGCGACCAGCACCACTTGTGCGCCATGAACGGCGATTCGTAGCGCGGGTCGCCGTACAGCGCAAACAGCGTCATGCGCATGTTCCGCTCCCCCGCGTACAGCATCGCGACCACCGCATCCAGGCAGGGCATCTCCATCGTCAGCCTGCCGCCCGGTTTGAGCACCCGGCGCCACTCGGCCAGCACATCGGCCACCTTCATGCGCTCCAGATGCTCAAACAGGTGGATACACTGGATCTCGTCCACGCTGTTGCTTTCGAACGGCAAACGGTCCACGTTCGCGTTCACGTCCTGATCGCCCACCACGTCCACGTTGATCCATCCGGGCCAGTACTTACCCCCGGCGCCCAGGTGAACCCGTTTCAGAGGCTGGATATAAGCTGCGCCCATTGCGCACCAATCCTTTCCGGCGAGTATTTCTCAATATATGCCTGCCCTGCCAGCACGCGGTCGTTCAGGTCCGATTCAAACGCACGGAACCACCGCAACCCGGTTTCCAGCCCGCCCGTCCAAACAAACTCGCGGAACTCCTTGTGCGCCGGCACGTCCTTGGTCACCACGAAGCACCCGGCCCGCAGCGCGTTGATCAGCCGGTTCGGCGACTTGTACTCGCCGCCTTGGATCACCGGCAGAATGGCCGTATTGGCCTCAGATAGGGCCGTGGCGAGGTTTTCAACGCTCCAGGGGATGTATCCCTGCACCTTGGTCGTTTCGCCCGTCACAAGCATGAAATTCGCCATGTCGATGCGCTTGAACCACGGCATGATTTCCGGCAGGTTGCGCTGGTGGCCGAACCAGATGGTCTTCGGACCCTCGGCATGCGGCGGGATGAGCGGCATCTCGTAGGGGTCGCCGATGGTCACCGACTCGCGGCCGGTCGCTGCGTAGATGCGGGCGCCCATCATGCCGGTCGGACAGGTGATGATGTCAGCCTGCTTGGCGATATCTCGGTACACCGCCCCCAGCGTTGGATGGTCGAAATGGTCGTCGCAAAAGTCCACCACCGCGCGCGCGCCGTCGTTGCGCACCATACGGATGGTCTGGAGGTCGTCCGGCATTGGCTTGGCGAACACCACCACGTCAGCCGACACCGGGTCCAGCACGCATTCGTGGCCGGCAATGCGCTGCACCTGTTCGGCCGGCATCTGCGCGCGGTAGCGGTACGACGCGGCGCCGGAACCAAGACTGTGGATCCATGAAACTTTCACAGCACGCCTTCCATCGCCTGGCGCGCGACACCACGCCATTCGTCGCTGAATTCGTCCTGCTCGTAGTGCTTGAACGCCGGTATGCCCAGCGTGTAATGCACCAGTTTCGCGTCCGGCTGCGGCGCATACTCGCGCACCAGATGGTTCCACTCGCCCGGAAGATTGCCGATTTCGTGCAACTGGAGCCAGTTCATCCGCATGACGTTTGAACCGCCGATTTCCGCCGCCATGTCGTCCGGTGTTTGCGTCAGCCACACACGGTGCGCCGGGTGGCCGCAGTTGAACAGCATCAGCGATGCCCAGTTCTTGCGCGGATAGTCAGTGTTCGGCGACTCCAGATCGGTGCCGATGTACTTCACGTTGCTGGTCGTCCGGTAGTCGTGCTTGACCACCTGAACGGCATATTCCGGGTCGCGCAACGCCCACAGTTCGGCGAGATCGCCGCGCACCAGCATGTCAGCCGCGTCAACGAACAGCGCCCAGCCTTCGAAGTTGCACAGCGACGGCACCTGAAACCGCGCATAGGTGAACGCGTTCGTGCCGTCGGTCTTCGCGGCCGAATACAGTGGCGTCACCGAAAACGGCTCACTGCACGTATTCACCAGCGACTGATTGAACACATGCCAGCCAATCGCCTCGCGCGGGTCGTAGCCCGTGAAAATCCGAATCATGCCCGTAGCCCCTGCTTGCGCCGTTCAGCCAGGATCGCGGTGATCAGCCCGTCACCGAACGATTCCACGGTCATGTCCGGCATCACCTTGTAGAGTTGCTGGAAGTCCTGCGCCTGCTGCGCCATCGCGTGGTTGCACCAGAACGTGCGGCCACCGACGATTACGTCAATGATCGCGCCCGCCTTTTCCCCGGTGAACCGCTTCGTGCTTTTGTCGTCGGCAAGGCATGAATCCAGCCCATACAAACGAAACTTGCGGAACCCCAGCACGTAGCCAACATTGATCGCCCTGAGTCCGGATGTCGTACCTCCGCCAATACCGAACTTCCCCACTCCGCGCCACACGTCGCATTCCGGTTGATCGCTCCATGAATGCCACCGCACCACCTTGCGGTCCTTCAGGTGGTCAAACACCACCGGATGCACGCGCGAGGCGAGCAGGTAGGTCGTGTACGGGTTGGCGTGTTTCAGGTTCTCCCGGCGGTCACGCGGCTCCACGGAACAGAACAGTTCCGGCAGGATCTCGTTCTCACACAGGAAGTCGTGCGCGCCCTTGACGGCGCACACCGGCCTGCCGTTCGCCTGTTCGTCCCGAATCGCATCGGCAAACAGGGGAAGGGAAGGCCCGCTCCCCACAATCACGAACGTGCCGTCGTGACTGCAGAGAGCAGGTTGCAACTCTGGCAAATCCCTGCGGAGGGCCGCGCGGATGTTGTCCGCGTTGCCCTCTGCCGTACCAAACTGCGATACGTCGATGTCCAGAAGTTGCATCGGCGCCTTAACCAGGCATCGCGCCAGTGCCGACCATGCAACCCAGCGCCGCGATACAGGTGACCGCCGTCGCGTTGGAGATCGTCACCGTGTTGGTCAGGCCGAGAATCAGCCCGCCCGAGACGGTGGCGTCGTCCAGCACGCCGGAAGTCGCCGTGGTGTACAGCGGCACGTTGTCGTCGCAGTTTGCGGCAAGGTTGACCTTCGGCGTGCCCGAGGTCTGCACCCAGCCGTAATAGCCGGACGCAATCGAGGTTTGCGCGAAACCGACCTTTTTGCTGGTCGCGGCCAAGGTGGTGGTCAGCATCTGCGCGGTGTTATCCGCATAGATGGCGACCGCAGCGAAGGTCGAGATTTCCGACAACGCCTGCACGAAAATCGCCTGACCGCCGTCGTCGGTGGCGACCACGGTGCCAACCTTGCAGCGAGCAACGTTGTCGGTTTTGGAAAGGGCCGGGGTAACCAGGCCAGTGGTGATGAGTGATCCGGGCATGATTTCTCCTTATGCCTTGATGACAGCTTGCAGTTTGCGGTTCGAGCAAACGAGGTTGCCCATCCAGAGGATCGGAATGACCGCGCCGTCCTGATTGATCGGGCGCATCTCGTCCATGATTTCCAGATCCGCGTCCTGATGCACCACCAACTCGAGATAGTTCGTGTTGATGAAGTACATGTGGTTGGTCGGAATGCCGGAGTTGCCGTCGAACAGCACGTCGGCAGACTTGTACTTCAGCGTCGAGAAACCGGCGTTGGCCGATTCGCTACCCGAGTACCGCTTGAGCGACACCTGGGAAGTCTCGAAATAGCCGTAGTACGTGTTGTCGGCCACGATCAGGTCCGGCTGGTCATCCGGGCCGCGATCCACGGTCAGCCAGGTCGGCAGCATCATCTGGTTTTCGATGGTCGTTGCGCTCGGGGTCACCGAGTTGTCGGACGCATCAA
>JACCDR011461145.1_pt1 | contig 40312 bp, 53 predicted proteins | sample 7446431 | NCBI WGS metagenome assembly JACCDR01 (sample SAMN15323443, study PRJNA562643) | freshwater metagenome | isolation source: river surface water | place: USA:Blue River Watershed | collected 2017-08-17
GTCGAATTTTTGCGCGCGCGGGTTTCTTGGGGTGGGGGGGTATGCATCGACGTCTGCAACATCAAGGAAAAACATGGGTACGCGTGGTCCAGCCCCGAAGCCGCCTGAGCTGAAAGCGCTCGAAGGCGGGCGGAGCCACCGGCCGATCAACCTCGACCAGACGTTCCGGCCCAAGGTGGGTTTGCCCGACCCGCCGAAGTACCTGAGCAAGGAGGCTCGCAAGGCCTGGAAGCGGCTGTCGGTCGAGCTGCTTGAGTACAACCTCCTGTCAAAGGTGGACCGCGATGCCTTCGCCATGCTGTGCCAGACGATCGGGCGCCTGGAGCAGATCGAGACGTCCATCAATGGCCGCATGGCCCTGCTGGCGTCCGAGCAGAAAGACGTGATCGACGCGCTGTTCGAGGCCACGCCGAAGGGCATGAAGGTTCAGCACCCGGTCTACCAGGTGCTAAACCGCGAGCAGGCCAAGCTGAACTCCCTGCTGGCCGAGTTTGGCCTCACACCCGCCCAGCGGGCGCGGGTGACCACGGCGATCCGCGCCCAGGCCTCGCTGTTCGACGTCAACGCTGACAACCCGCAGACCCCACCCACCGACCCAAGCGCCCCGAAGGGCTTTGCCGAATTCAAATGAACACCACTTACTTCGCGCGGGCCAAGGCCTACGCGAAGCGGGTGGTGGACCAGCTGGAGGTGGCGGGCAAGTACGAGCGGCTGTTCTGCGCGCGCTTCCTGCGCGACCTGGACCGGCAGGGCGCGGACGGCTTCCCCTTCGCCTTCGACGAGGCCGCTGGCGCCCGTGCCTGCACCTTCATCGAGCTGCTGCCGCACATCAAAGGCCAGTGGGCCCGGCCTGAGTACGTCGAGGGTGTGGGGCTGCAGCACGGACGCATCCGGCTCGAGGACTGGCAGATCGCCATCGTGATCCAGCTGTTCGGCTGGAAGCACGCCACCACCAGGCTGCGCCGCTTCCGCCGGCTCTACGAGGAAGTGGCCCGCAAGAACGCCAAGTCCACCCTGGCCGCCGGCATTCTGCTGTACATGCTGGCCGCCGACGACGAGCCTGGCGCGCACTGCTACAGCGCTGCGACCACCGGCGAGCAGGCCCGGGAAGTGTTCGACGTGGCGCGCAACATGGTGGTGAGGCTGCCGGAATTCCAGCTGCGCTTCGGCGTGGAGTACGGCAAGCACGACATCACCATCCCCCAGACGGCCAGCAGCTGCAAGCCGTTGAACGCCGAAGGCTCCACCCTCGACGGACTGAACATCCACTGCGCTGTGGTGGACGAGCTGCACGCCCACAAGACGCGCGCGGTGTACGACGTGCTCGACTCCGCCACCGGGGCCCGCAGCCAGCCGCTGATCCTGATGATCACCACCGCCGGCAGCGACCGCAGCGGCATCTGCTACGAGCAGCGCGACTACACCATCAAGGTGCTGGAGGGCACGATCTCCGACGAGTCCTGGCTCGGCGTGATCTACACCATCGACGAGGACGACCTCTGGCACGACCCGAAGGTCTGGCGCAAAGCGAACCCGAACCTCGGCGTGTCCGTCCAGCTGGACGACCTGGAGGCGTCGACCCGCAAGGCGCTGGCCACCCCAGGCGCCCAGGCTGGCCACCTGACCAAGCGCCTGAACATCTGGGTCAACTCCGACAGCGCCTGGATGGACATGGTCGCCTGGGGCAAGTGCGGCGACAAGACGCTCGACGAAGACCGCGTGCGACACCTGCCTTGCTGGGTCGGCCTCGACCTGGCCAGCAAGGTCGATATCGCAGCCAAAGTCAAACTCTGGTACGACGCCGACGCCGACCACTACTACCTCAAGGGCCAGTACTGGCTGCCAGAACGCGCCATCGAGCAGGCGCGCAACAGCCAGTACGACGGCTGGCGCCGGTCCGGGCACCTGGAGGTGTCGGACGGGGAAGTGATCGACTTCGACGCCATCGAAGAGTCGATCCTTGCAGACGTCTCCAATCTTCTGGTGCAGGAAGTTCCGTACGACCCGCACCAGGCCACGCAGCTGGTGGGCCACATGCTGGCCGCAGGCGTGCCGATGGTGGAGTACCGGCCGCTGGTGCTCACCATGAGCGAGCCCATGAAGACGCTGGAGGCGTTGGTCCTGCAGGGCAAGTTGACCCACGACGACAACCCGGTCATGAACTGGATGATCAGCAACGTCGTGTGCCACCGCGACGCCAAGGACAACATCTACCCGCGCAAGGAACGCGAAGAGAACAAGATCGACGGCCCTGTGGCCGCCATCACCGCCCTGGGGCGCTGCATTGCCAGCCGCCCCAACAACATCATCTTCCTGACCGGCGATCTCAACGTCGTCTGACCCATGAACCAACTCACCTACAACGCAGGCGTTGCTGCAGGCACCGCCCTGGCCAGCATCGGCGCAGGCCTCAGCTGGGGCTTGGGGCCCGGCCTGCTGGTCGCCGGCGGCCTGGTCATTGCGCTCACGCTCGCCGGCGTGTTCCTGTTCGGGAGGGCTGAGTAATGTTCGTTTTCAACCGCCAAGCCACCGCGGACAGTGCAGACCGGTCCGTGTTCGGCAAGTTCTGGTTCGAGCCGCTGGGCATGAAGTCGGCCAGCGGCATGCGCATCACGTCGCGCAGCGCCATGCAGCTGTCGGCCGTGTACACCTGCGTCAAGATCCTGAGCGAGACCTTTGCGGTGCTGCCCTTCAAGCTGTACCAGCGCCAGGGCCCGCGCAACCGCACGCTGCTGCAGGACCACTGGCTGTACCAGCTGCTGGCCATCCGGCCGAACCGGTACCAGACGCCCTTCGAGTGGAAGGAGATGATGATGGGCCACCTGGCCCTGCGCGGCAATGCGTTCAACGAGATCTTCGCCAACGGCCGCGGCGAGATCACCGAGCTCATGCCGCTGCACCCCGATCGCGTGAAGATCGAGCTGCTGGTCAACGGCAGCTACCGGTACCGCGTGACGGATGCCGAAGGCAACGAGCGAACCCTGGGCCGCGGCGATGTGTGGCACATCCGCGGCCTCAGCAGCGACGGCATCATCGGCCTCAGCCCAATCGAGCAGGCGCGGGAAATCATGGGCCTCGGCCTGTCGATGCAGAACTTTGCCAGCCGCTACTTCTACAACAACGCCAGGCCGGGCGGCTGGATCGAGATGCCGGTCAACCAGAAGTTCAAGGACGACACCGAGCTCGACAAGTTCAAGACCAACTGGAAGAAGAGCTACGGCGGCAGCAACACCGGCAGCACGGCCATCCTGGAAAACGGGCTCAAGTACCACGAGCTGAAGATCAGCAACGACGACAGCCAGTTCGTCGAGACCTACACCAAAAACCGCGCCGAGATCGCCGGCCTGTTTGGTGTGCCCGCCCACCGCATCAACGAGCTGGACCGCGCCACCTTCAGCAACATCGAGCAGCAGTCGCTGGACTTCGTCGTCGGCACCATGACGCCGATCGCCGAGCGGTTCGAGTCTTCCATCACCACCTTCCTCATGCCCGAAGGGGAGGGCATGGAATGCGAGTTCGACTTTGCCAACCTGCTGCGCGGCGACATGGCTGCACGCGGGGTTTACTACACCAAGATGTTCAACGTGGGCGCCCTCAGCCCCAACGACATCCGCGACCGCGAAGGCGAGGCGCCTACGCCGGGCGGTGACATCTACATGGTGCCGATGAACATGGTCAGCCTGGCCAATGCCGGCAAAACCCAGTCCAAGCGCGCGGCCAGGCCGGCACCCGCACCCGCCGCCGAGCCGCAGGACGACGACAGCCAGGCGCGCCTGCAGGCGCTGCTGCAGGCCAACGCCGCCCGCATGGCCCGGCGCGTGGCCGCTGGCCAACCCCCCACCGCTGACGTGCTGGCCGAGGCCTTGTCCATCCCCGTGCCAAGCGCGCAGGCCTGGCTCGCGCTCGACAAGGCCGGCCGCAGCCAGCCCGAGCTGGCGGCATCCCTGGTCGAGCTGGCCATCCCGCAACAGAAAGGTCAATCATGAAACGCGAAGCCCTTGTCACCGAGTTCGTCTCCACCCCCTGGGCACTACCGCCCGAGCGCCTGGCCGTCATGGCCGGCGTGGTAGCCCGCTGGTACACCGGCGCGCCCAACGCCATGGAAGACGACGACTACCGCCAGCAGAAAACCGCCTACGAGATGCGGCGCGAGCAGGCCGCACGCATGAGCGCTGGCGGCGTGGCGGTGGTGGCTTGCTACGGCGTGATCGTCCAGCGTGCCGGCATGATGACCGAGTGGTGCGGCGGCACCAGCACCCAGCAGCTCACCAGCTGGCTGCGCGAGCTCGAGCGCGACGAGTCGGTACAGCAGATCCTGGTGGACTTCGACACCCCGGGCGGCTCGGTCTACGGGGTGGCAGAAGCCGGCGCCGAGATCCGGCGCATCCGCGCTGCCAAGCCCATCGTCGGCATCAGCAACAGCCTGTGCGCCAGTGCCGGCTACTGGCTGGGCTCGCAGTGCAGCGAGTTCTACATCACGCCAGGCGGTGAAGCGGGCTCCATCGGCGTGTACCAGATGCACCAGAGCTGGGCCAAGTACATGCAAGAGCTCGGCATCGACACCCGCTTCCTGTCCGCCGGCAAGTACAAGGTCGAAGGCAACCCCTACGAAGCGCTGAGCGAAGAGGGCGAGGCCTTCCTGCTCTCGCGCGTGAAGGAGTACTACGACGACTTCGTCAGCGCCGTGGCCAAGGGCCGCAGCGTGCCGGTGGACGCCGTGCGCAATGGCATGGGCCAAGGCCGCGTGCTCGGTGGCGCCGCCTGCGTGGCTGAGAAGATGGCAGACGGCGTCATGACGTTCGACGAAGTCATGCGCAAGATGCAGCGCGCCATCAAGACCGGCAGCACCGCCCCGCGCAGCCGCCTGGCCGCCATGCAACGGGACCTGCAAGTCCTGGAATAACCCGAATCTGGGCGCAGCACCCGCCCACGTCACCGCACGCCCTTCGGCGCTGCGGTGCCGGTCCGTAGACCGTTGGTGCCCGTCCTTCCCCTTCCTGCCCGCGCTGCGGGCGTTTTCATTTCTGGAGCAACTTCATGAAAAAGACCTTCCTGAGCAAAGTGTTTGTGGTCATGGCCCTCGCGGCTGTGGCCACCGCGGCGTCTGCCGCGTCGGTGGACCCGCAGGCCCTGCTGGCCCACGGCTTCGCCGCCCTGTCTGACCCGGCCTTGAGCCTGCTGGCCTTTGGTGCCGCCGGCCTCACCACCAGCAAGACCCTCCGCTCCCTGCAGGAGCGCAAGGGCAAGCTGGTCGGCGCTATGCGCGCCATCAACGAAAAAGCCGCCGCCGAGGGGCGTGACGCCACCGACGAAGAGGTCGCGGCCTTCAACGCCCACAAGGAAGACCTTGACAAGGTCAACGCCGCCATCGAGCGGGAGCAGATCGTCATCCAGGCGGACTCGGGCGTCACCATCGGCGCCGGCGCGCAGATCTCGGTGGAAGACAACATCACGCAAGACCCGAAGCTCGGCTTCAAGACCTTCGGCGAGTTTGCCGCCGCCGTGCACGCCGCCGGCCGCAAGGGCAACACCGCTGTCGACCCGCGCTTTGCCGCAGCCCCCAGCCTGTTCAGCGGCGAAGGCAGCGGCGCTGACGGTGGCTTCCTGGTGCCGCCCGAGTACGCGCGCGAGATCTTCACGCTGTCGCTGGAAGAAGACAACATCCTGCCGCTGACGGACAACGTCCAGCTGGGCCAGTCCAACACCATGGCCTTCCCCAAGGACGAGTCCACCCCCTGGGGCACCGATGGCGTGCGCGCCTACTGGCAGGCCGAAGGCGCCGCCGGCACCGGCACCAAGATCAACGTCACCGGCGCGCGCCTGCAGCTGCACAAGCTGCTGGCCCTGGCCCCAGTCAGCGACGAGCTGCTGGCCGACACCAGCGCCCTGGGCAGCTATCTGCCGGACCTGATGGCCCGCAGCATCCGCTGGAAGAGCAACGAAGCCTTCTTCTTCGGCACCGGTGTGGGCCAGCCCGCTGGCGCGCTCAACAGCGGCGCGGTGGAAGTCATCGCCAAGGAATCCGGCCAGGCCGCCGGCACGCTGCTGATCGACAACATCGCCAAGATGATCGCCCGCCTGCCGCCCGGCAGCTACGGCCGCGCCGTGTGGATGCTGAACAACGACGTGCTGCCCGTGCTCTTCACCCTGAAGCTGGGCGACCATGCCATCTACATCCCGGCGAGCGAGGGCGCCAAGGTCAACCCCTACGGCACCCTGATGGGCCGCCCCATCATGATCACGCAGCACGCCAAGAGCCTCAGCTCCGAGGGCGACGTCATGCTGGCCGACTGGAAGTACTACCGCACCATCACCAAGGCCGGCGGCATGGAAACCGCCACCTCCATGCACCTGTACTTCGACGCGGACACCACCGCCTTCCGCACCACCTTCCGGGTGGACGGCCAAAGCAAGCTGAAGTCGGCCATCACCCCGGCCAACGGCAGCAACAAGCTGACGCCCTTCATCAAGCTCGGCGCGCGCTGATCCACCGGCCGCACCCCCGCAGCCAGCGCCCTGCAGCAGTACGCAGGGCGCTGCCTCGCCCCGGTTCTTCCCCTTCAATTTCAGGAGATTCCTCATGACCCCCAATGCCAAAGCGAGCGAAGTCGTCAGCGTCCTCGCCAACTACAACGCCGCGTCCGTCGCGGCCAGCACCGTCACCACCGGCTGGATCTCGGCCGCCAACCACGAGCGCTTCCTTGCCATCGTCTCTGCCGGCGTGCTCGGCTCCAGCGCCACGCTGGACGCCAAGCTGCAGCAAGCCACCGACAGCTCGGGCACCGGCGTCAAGGACATCACCGGCAAGGCCATCACCCAGATGGTCAAGGCCACGGGTGACAACGACTGCGCCCTCATCAACCTGAGCGCGCCCGAGCTGGACGTGGCCAACAGCTTCACGCACTTCCGGCTCAGCATCACCGTGGGTACCGCTGCCAGCTTGCTGGACGCCAAGGTCCTCGGCCTCAATGCGCGCTACGAGCCCGCCTCGGCATTCAACATCGCCGGCGTGGTCGAGATCGTCTAAGCCCGTGCGAACTGCGGGGCGCCGTTCGCGCGGCGCCCCGTTTTCGCAATGTCCGCAACCCTTCACACCGCCCTGGAGCACCCACCACCATGAAACTCGCCCGCTTCACCAAGACCGTCTACGAGTCCGGCAACGAAAAGTACAAGGCTGGCCAGCACTACCGCATCACCGATGAAACCGTGCGCCAGTGCGCCCTGGGCAACGCGGAAGAGGTGGAAGTGCAGGTCGATCTGGCCCGCGCTGAAAAGCTGGCCGTCAAAGCCAGGGAGGCCGCAGCCAAGGCCGAAGATTCCGCGCGCCAGGCCGCTGCAGACGCCGCCGCCGCCGCCGAAGCCGCCCGCCTGGTGCAAGAGGCCGAAGCCTTCATCGCCGCCGGCGCCGAGGCCTCCGCCAGCGAGATCCAGCAACAGCAGGAAAGGGCCGCCCAGCTGGAGGCACACGCCATTGCCCTGCAGGAGCAGGCCCGCGCCGCCGCCCTGGAAGCGGATGGCGCCGAAGGCCGCGCCAAGGCAGACCCGGCCAACCAGCAGCTGGCCGAGCTGGCGATTGCCGCGCGTGAAAACGCCGCCTCCCTGGGCCAGCAGGCCGAGCAAGCCGCCGCAGACGCGACCGAGGCCCGCCAGGCCATCACTGCCGGCTGATCGCAGCCATGGGCTACCAACTCATGTCGCCACCCAGCGGCGAGCCGTTGACCCTGCCCGTCGTCAAGCAGCACCTGGCCGCAGCCGACCCGGACCTCACGGCCGACGACGCGTGGATCACCGCCGCCATCACCGCCGTGCGGCAATACGCCGAGCAGGAAACCGGCTGCAGCCTGCTCACGCAGACCTGGCGCAAAACCATGGACGCCTGGCCCGCCTGCGGCGAGATCCTGCTTGAAAAGGGCCCCGTCACCGCCATCAGCAGCATCACCTACACGGACATGGGCGAGTCCCCCGCCACCTGGTCCAGTGCCGAGTACGTGGCAGACCTGTCTGGCCAGCACGCGCGCATTGCGCCACGCTTCGGCCGCGTCTGGCCCGTGGCTCTGCCGCAGATCGGCGCCATCGCCGTTACCTTCGTGGCGGGCTACGGCGACGCAGCAGCCGTGCCCGAAGGCATCAAGCTGTGGATGAAGGCGCGCATCAGCGCCCTGTACGAAAACCGCGACGAGTGGGTCGTGGGCAAGGCCGTCAACGCCGTGCCCGCCATCGACAGCTTTCTCAACGCCTACCGCATTCGCAGGGTGTAGCCATGCCAGCCGGCCAGTACAAGTCGCTCATCAAGATCCAGTCACCTGCCACCGCAGCTGACGCGTCCGGCCAGCCTGACCCTGACGGCTGGACGGACTTCCTCGTCAACGTGCGGGCCGACATCCTGGTGCAGACCGGCGCCGAGACCAACCGCGCAGACATGCCAGTGAGCGAAGTCAAGGCCAGCATCCGCATCCGTTTCAGCACCGGCCGCCTTGGCATCACCGCCGGCATGCGCGCGGTGCACGGCAGCACCGTGTGGGACATCAAGGCTGTGCTGCCCGACCAGCGTGGCCGCCAGCACATCGACCTGGCTTGCACCACAGGGGCGAACAATGGCTGACCTGGTGAACATGTCGCTCGAGGGCGACTGGGCCCAGGCGCTCGACGCGCTGGGCGAAGCCGCCCAGGGCGTCAAGCGCAGCGGCGGCAATGCGATGGCAGAGGTCTTCCAGGCGGAGGCCAAGGTCCGCGCGCCGGTCTACACCGGCGGGGGTGCCAAGGTCGCCAAAGGCAAGGTCAAGCCTGGCCAGCTGCGCGACGCCATCTACCGCGTGTACGCCGTCAGCCTCAGCAACGAAGAGCGCGCCGTGTACGAAGTCAGCTACAACCACCGCCGCGCCCCGCACGGCTACTGGATGGAAAACGGCAACAAGCGACACGCTGCGCGGCCGTTCCTGCGCCCCGCCTACGAGGCCATGAAGGGCGCCGCGCTGGAGGCAGGCATGGCGCGCATCACCGTGCGCTTCAGTGAAGCAATCAACAGGCTCGGCCAATGACCATCGAAACCACCCTTGTCGCGCTGCTCAAGGCCCGCTTCAGCAACCGCTTCTATGCAGACGTGGCGCCACTCAAGACGCCGCGGCCGTACGGCACTTACCAGCAGGTCGGCGGCGCAGCGATCGCCTTTGTCGACCCGACCAAGCCCGACAAAAAGAACGCCCGCATCATGGTCCGTGTGTGGGCTGAAACGCGCGACCAGGCCAACACCCTGGCGCGCGGCATTGCAGACACCCTGGCCACCACACCCACCCTGCAGGCCGAGCCGCTGGGCGACCTCACAGCCGAGTACGACGAGGAAACCAAATCCTACGGCACCCGGCAAGACTTCAGCATCTGGTTCACCGACTGAACCAGCCGCACCCCAAAGGCCCACCCGGGCCCCAAGCCGGTGGCCGCCGCAAGGCAGCCACCAACCCCTGTATGCCCGCATCGTGCGGGCTTTTTTTATGCCAATGAAAGGCCCTCACCATGTCCGTCCAACTCCCGAAAAACACCCTCATTGCGCTGGCGACCACCTACGCCGCAGGCATCGCCTTCAGCGCCCTCACCAACGCCAACCCGGCCCAGGCCACTGCCACCGCGCACGGCCTCACGGACGGCGCCATCCTGGCTGTCACCAGCGGCTGGGGAAAGCTGAATGACCGAGTCGTCCGCGTCACCGGCTCCGCCACCAACGACTTCGACCTCGAAGGCATCGACACCAGTTCCACCGCGCAGTACCCGGCGGGCGCTGGCACCGGCACCGTGCGCGCCATCACCGCGTGGACGCAAATCTCGCAAGTGCTGGACATGCAGTCCAGCGGTGGCGACCAGGGCTTCGTCACCTATGGCTTCATGGAGGACGACCGCGACATCCAGATCCCGGATCGCATCTCCCCCCAGACGTTGAACCTCACCATGGCCGACGACTCGTCCCTGGCCGGCTACATCGCACTCAAGGCGGCCGCCGAGGCAGCGGCCGTGCGCGCTGTGCGCTTGACCATGCCCAACGGCGCATTGGTCTACTTCAACGGCTATGTCTCGTTCAACGAGACGCCGGTGCTCACCAAGGGCCAGGTCAACGCGGTTCGCGCGCAGATCTCGCTGGTGTCGCGCCCGGTCCGCTACGCCAGCTGATCGGCCACCAGCCCGTCCCCGGCCGCCCAGGCTCCATGCCCGGGCGGCCGGGCCCTTTACCCATTTTGTTCAGTACCTCATGGCCATCAAATTCAAGCTCGAGCCAGCCCCCACCTTCGAAGCCCATGTCCCCGTGCCCGTGCCTGGTGCCCGGCCCGAGCGCATCCGCTTCACCTTCAAGCGCCGCAACAAAAAAGACTTCCTGGCCTGGCTGGCCAAGTTCGTCAGCAACCCCACCGCACCCGGCGCCGTGGCCGCGCAAGACGCCGAGGCCGCCGCCGTGGCCGTGGCCAGTGGCGTTGCCGAGGCGCCCGCCCTCACCGAAGACAACGAGCTCGCCACCACCATGGACATCGTCTGCGGCTGGGAGCTGACCGACCCGTTCGACGAAGAAAACGTCACCAAGCTGCTGCAGAACTACCTGGGCTCGGGCAACGCCATCTTCCTCACCTACCTGCGAGAAAACGGCCAGGCCCGCCTGGGAAACTGACCGAGCTCGCGCAGCAGCTCTACCGCAACACCGGCAAACCCGAAGAGCAGGCCGCCTGGGGCTTCACCGCTGAAGACCTCGGGCTGGACGCCGAGCTCTCTGTCTGGCCCGAGAACGAGCGCGCGTTCCGGCTGTTCCTGTTCATGCACACCCAGTGGCGCACCGACTTCGGCGTGCGCCGCGGGCTTGACTACAACGTACTTTTCCGGCGGCTCGACCGCATCGCCAAAGACGAGCAGGACTACGAGCAACTGCTCGACGACATCCAGCTCATGGAAGCCGCGGCCCTGAACGCCATGGCCGACAACTGAAAGCCCACACCACCATGGACGCACAAAGCCAAGTCATCGGCAAGGCCGTCATTCAGGCCGAGGTAGACGGTGCCGGCATTGATGCGGGCGTGGCCCAGGGCAAGCGCAGCATTGCCAGCCTGGGCCCGGCCGCCAAGGCCGCAGGGGCGGAAGCCAGCGCCGGCCTGGCGGGCCTGTCCGCCGGCGCCGAGCAGGCTGGCGCCAAGGTGGAGGCCGTCACCAAGCGCATGGTGCAGGACATCCAGCGCCAGATCGCCGTCACCCAGGCGGGCGCCCGCGGCACAGCCGAGTACTACCAGGCGCTGGCCAACCAGCGCGGGGTAGATCCGCGGGTGCTGGAGCCGTACATCCAGCAGCTCAAGGCAGCGCAAGCCGCGCAGGGTGGCTTTGTCGGCGGTAACAAGCAGCTGCAGGAATCTGTGGCCGCCACGCAGCAGCAGCTGCGCCAGGTGGCCCCGCAGGTGACGGACATCGTCACCAGCCTCGCAGGCGGCCAGGCGCCGCTGCAGGTGCTGATCCAGCAGGGCGGCCAGCTCAAAGACGTGTTTGGCGGCATCGGCCCGGCCGCACGCGCCCTGGGCGGCTTTGTGGCCAGCTTGGTGACGCCGTTCACCGTGGCGGCCGCCGCCGCGGCAGCGCTCACGTTTGCGTACGTTAGCGGCAGCAAGGAAGCCGTCGCCTTCGAGCGCAGCATCATCCTGTCGGGCAACGCCGCCGGCGTCACCACCGGCCAGTTGCAGCTCATGGCGCGCGCCATCAGCGAAAACGTAGGCACGCAGGGCAAGGCGGCCGAAACGCTGGCGCAGCTGACCACCGGTGGCCGTGTGGCGGGCGACAACCTGCAGCGCTTTTCCGAGGTGGCCATACGGCTGGACCGCATCGGCATCCCCATCAAGGACACAGCGCAAGCGCTGGCCGAGCTGGGTAAAGCGCCAGTAGAAGCCAGCATCAAGCTGAACGAGCAGTACAACTACCTCTCGGCCAGCACCTTCCAACGGATCGTTGAGCTCAAGGAGCAAGGCCGCCAGGAAGAGGCAGCCAGTCTCGCGCAAAACACCTATGCGACGGCGATGGAAGGGCGCGAGCAGAGGGTTGTCAAGAGCCTCGGCGCGATCGAGAAAGCGTGGCTGTTGGCCTCGACGGCCGCCTCTAAGGGCTGGGACGCCATCCTGGGCGTCGGCCGTACCGCCACTGGTGAGGCGCAGCTGGCCGACGTGGCCAAGAACATCGAGACGCTGCAGGAACAGATTAATTCGCGGAACGCGCGTGGCCTGTCCTCGGGTGACTTGTCGGCCCGGCTGGCGGCCGCGCAGGCGCTGCGGCAAACGCTGGAAGCCACGGTCGCCGTGGACCGCTCAAGCGCTGCAGCTGAGGCCAAGCGGGTAGAACAAGGCCGTGCCGCCACCGAGTTCCAGAAGCTGGTGCTCAAGTACCGCAGCGACGAAAAGAAGCTGCAGGACGAGATCAACGAGGCCCGCAACCTTGGCCTGGCTTCCGGCGCCAAGCAGGCGGAGATCGAGCAAGTCATCGCCTCTATCCGTGGTCGTGGGCAAAAGCCCAGCGGCCCCAAGGCCGACCCCTTCGCTGCCGAGCGTGAGTTTGCCAAAGAGTACGCTGACGCCTTCAAGGACTTCAGCAAGATCCAGGCGGAGGCTGAGGCCAAGACCATCGGCCTCAGCAAGGCACAGGCCCGGCTGGTGGAGTACCTCACCAGCCCGGCCTATGCCGCGCACTCCGAGGCCATGCGCCAGATCGTGCTGCAGGCGGCCTATGCGGCCATCGCGTCTGAGCAGGAGGCCGAAGCCCGCAAGACCGCGAACGAGGCCATCCGCGACGCCGTCAAGCTGTACAACGAGCAGATCGACGTGCAGCGCAAGGCCGCTGACGCCGTGGCCAAGCAGGTGGAAAACCTGACCACGGAAAACGCTGCGCTGGCCTATGCCCAGGCGCGGCAGATCAGCCTGAAAGAGGCGATCGAAGAACTCACCATCGCCCGGCTGGAAGAGCGCAAGGTCGCCAGCCTGGGCAATGAAGAGCTGGTGCTGCAGATCCAGCGCGAGATCGACCAGCGGCGCAAGCTGCGCGACGAGCTGGGCATACAGGCCGCCAACCAGAAGGCCGACGACGTGGCCAAGCGCGGACTGCAAGACCAGGTGCGCCTGCTCGGCGACGTGGACGAAACCGCGCGGCGCGTGTTCACCACTGTTGGGCGTGAAGGCAGCAACGCCTTCCAGCGCATTGGCGACACGCTCAAGTCGGCCGTGCTCGACGTGCTGTACCAGATCACGCTGCGGCCGTTCGTCATCAACCTGGCGGCGCAGCTCACCGGCGCGTCGGCTGGCGCGGCGCTGCAGGCCACGGGCGGCGGCGGCCTCGGCAACCTGCTGAACCTGGCAGGCAGTGCCGGCCAGTTCGTCACAGGTGGCGGCACTGCAGGCCTCATTGGTTCCGGCGTGGGCGCCCTGTTCGGGCAGGCCGCTGGCAACGCTGCACTGGGCACCAGCCTGGGCCTGGGTGCAAGCTCCAGCGCCGCGGCCGCAAGCGCTGCCGCCACGGCTGGCGGCGCGTCTGCTGCCGGCGCTGGCCTCGGGGCCACCCTGGGCACGGCCATCCCGTACATCGGCCTGGCGCTGGCCGCGGCCAGCCTGTTCGGCGGCAGCAAGGGCGGGCCCAAGACAGTCTCTGGCGCCAGCGAGGCCAGCACCATCCAGGCGGCCGTGACGGCCACGCTCAAGCAGTTTGGCATCACCCAGCCGGTGACGGTGGGCGCTTTTGTGGCGCAAGACCCGGCTGGCGACGCGCTCACCCAGGTGCAGGCCGCCGCCTTTGCCAATGGCCGGCCCATCTACAGCCGGCAGGACCGCCTGGGCGGCTTCGAGAATGTGGGCCGCAGCTCGGAAGAGCTGGCCGCGGCGCTGGCCGAAGAGCAAAGCCGCATCCTGCTGGCCGCGCTGAAAGAGTCGCTGGAGCCCAAGTACCTGCGCTATCTGGCCGAGGTGGACGCCAACACCTCGCAGGTGGACGCCATCAATGCCGCCATCAACCGCGTCACCCAGGCCCGCCAGCTCGAGCTGCAGCTGCTGGAGCTGAGCAGCACCCCGGCAGAGAACCTGGCCCGGGCCCGGCAGGCCGAGCTGGACGCCATGGACGCCGCGCTGCGCCCGCTCAGGCAGCAGGTGTTCGCCCAGCAGGACCTGAAGGACAAGGTCGAGGCCACCAACCGCGCGCTGACCGACAGCGTCAAGACGGCCTACGACCAGTACATCCAGGCCCGCCAGCAAGAGCGCGACAGCCTGAAGGAAACCATCAACCGCCTGCGCGACTATTCCGGCAGCCTGCGCGAGTTCCGCGACAGCTTGCTCCTGGGCGGCAACAGCCCGCTCACCCCTGGCCAGCAACTGGAAGAGGCCCGCCGCCAGCTGCTGAACACGGCTGACGCCGCGCGAGGTGGCGACCCCAAGGCGCAGGCCCGGGTGCAAGACCTTGTCTCCAAGTTCCTGGAGGCCAGCGCCACGTTCAACGCGTCGGGCGCCGGGTTCCAGAGCGACTTTGCCTTCGCCCAGAACCTGCTGGACGATCTGGCCACCAACGCCGCTGCCAGCGCCGACGTGGCGCAGCTGCAGCTGGACGCTGCCAACAGCCAGCTCTCGCTGCTGGGCGTGCTGAACGAAACCACCCGCAACGGGCTGGACAAGATGGCCGAGCTGGCCCGCGCCACGCTGGTGGCGCTGACGGCCGGGCTCAACCCCGGTGCACAGACGCTGGCCGCGCTGACGGGTGGCGTCACTGGCCGGTTTGTGGACACGCCGATCGGCAGTGTGTATGCAGACACCGGCGGCGCCACCGGCCTGGGCGTGGGCGGCGGCAACTACCGCGTGTACACCAAAGACGGGCAGATCCTGTCGGGTGTGCAGCTGCGTGACGAGATCATCCGCGCCATCGAGGGCGGTGCCACCGCGCAAGACTTTGCGATGGCATCGCTCAAAACCGGCATCAGCCGATCTGCGACGCTGGACGCCATCGCCGGCACCGGCTACGAGTCGCGCCTGCCCATGTTCGAGAAGGGCACAGACTTCGTGCCCTTCAACGGCCCGGCCTTCCTGCACTACGGCGAGCGCGTCACGCCTGCGGCCTACAACCGCAGCGACGCCACCAACGCGCAGCTGCTGTCCGTGATGGAGGCGCAGCAGGCGCAGATCACCCTGCTGCGCAAAGACGTGCGCGACGGCCTGCTGACGGTGGCCGCAGCCACCTACGAGGCCACCGCCCAAGCGGCCAACACCACGGTGGAGGGCCTGGCCACGGCCAGCACGCGCCGCCAGTTTGAGCAAGCCAACACCTACGCACCCAGCACCACATGACCGACGCGCAATTCATCGCCTGGCTCCAGTCGCCCGCCTGCACGCCCTGTGTGCTGGCGGAGGTGGACGACGTGCTCGTATCCAGCACGCCCACAGACTTCTACCTCTCGTCGGGCGGCTACGTCACCAACGGCAGCGACACGCCCGCCCACACCGCCTACAGCCACCCCATCGTGGGCGGCTGCAACATCACCGAGCGGCTGAGCCTGCAGGGCGCCGGTGGCCTGGCGGTGGGCGACATCGAGGTGGCCAACTTCAACGGCGAGCGCGACGCCTGGCTCACCTACGTGTGGCGCAACCGGCCGGTGCGCATGTATGTGGGCGACATGCGGTGGCCGCGGGCAGACTTCCGCCTGGTGTTCAGCGGCCGCGTGCTCGACCTGGACAGCAGCGCGCGCGACCGGCTGAACATCAAGGTGCGCGACAAGCTGCAGCAGCTGGACACGCCCGTGACGGACGCCACCCTGGGCGGCAGCACCGCCAACAAAGACCGGCTGCTGCCCGTGTGCCTGGGCGAGTGCCACAACGTGGACCCGCTGCTGACCAACCCCGCGACGCTGCAGTACCAGGTGCACGCCGGCGCGGTGGAGCGCATCATCGAGGTGCGCGACAACGGTGTGGTGGTGGCCACCACCAACAGCCTGGGCACCGGCAAGTTCACGCTGAACGCGGCGCTCAAGGGCGCGATCACCGTCAGCGTGCAGGGCGACAAGCCCAGCGCCTACCCTAACACCATCAGTACCCTGGTGCAGCGCCTGGCCACCGGCTATGGCGCCGACCCGCTGGCCTCGGGCGACCTGGACGCCACCAACCTGGCCGCGTTCGACAGCGCCCACCCCGACCCGGTGGGCCTGTACCTGCGCGACCGCACCACCGTGCTGGAGGCCTGCCAGCGGCTGGCCAGCAGCGTAGGCGCCCAGGTTGTGATGAGCGCCGTGGGCGAGCTGCAGCTGATGCAGCTGGGCCTGCCCGCCGCCGGCACGCCCAGGGTGGTCACAGGCGCCAACATGCTGCCCAACAGCCTGCGCGTGTCTGGCCGGCCGCCCGTGCGCGCGGCGGTGCGCCTGGGCTACTGCCCCAACTGGACGGTGCAGACCGGCCTGCAGACCGGTGTGCCGGCGGAACACAAGGACCTGTACAGCCAGGAATGGCTGGTCACCACCGTGGCCGACGCCGGCGTGGCCAGCAGCTACCAGATCAGCGAAGCGCCCACGCAGGAAAACACTTTGCTGCTGCGCGCCACCGACGCGCTGGCCGAAGCCACGCGCCGGCTGGACCTGTGGAAAACCCAGCGCACCGTGTTTGCCTACGAGGCCTTCGCCGAGCTGCTGCTCGAACCCCTTGGCGCAGCCCAGACCCTGCAGCACAGCCGCTTTGGCCTGTCGGGTGGCGTGCAGGGCCAGATCATCACCGTGGCGCGCAACTGGCTCGCGCTGCGCTGCAGCTTTGAGGTGCTGACGTAATGGCCACCATACAAAACGACCGCGACGTGTTGCTGCAGGCCGCCGCCACGCGCCTGGAAACCGTGGCTGGCCCTGGCAACGTGACGGTGGACTTCGCGCAAGTCACCGGTAGCACCAAGCCCAGCAACAACGCCGACGTCACCACCAGCATCCTCACGGCCAGCGGCACCAGCATCGTCATGAACAACGCGCAGTTGTTCAAGTCGGGCAGCGGCCTGGGCGGCGTGTTCATTGGCTCGGGCGGCCTGTTTGGCAAAGACAGCGGCGGTACCGAGACCTTCGCCATCGACGCCGGCACCGGTGCGGCCCGCTTCGCGGGCGACATCAACACCACAGGCAACGCGCGCTTCAAGGGCGCCTACACCGGTGCTGTGACCAACGCGGCCGTGTATGCCAACGAAAGCAACACGGCAGCCACAGGGGTGTTCGGCACCAGCAACGCCACGCTGGCCAGCCATGCAGCGACGGGCATTGGCGTCTGGGGTGTTGGCACCGGCACCGAGGCGTTCGGCGTGGTGGGCGGCTCTAACGGCGGCATCGGCGTCAGTGGCGCCACCGCCAGCGGCAGCAATGCCGGTGTGCGCGGCAACAACACCGGCGGCGGCCCGTCTGTGGAGTGCGTCACCACCTTCAAGTGGAACGGCTACACATACAGCGCCCCGGCCGGCTCCAACACCCTTTGCATGCACAACGACGGCGTGTGGCGTGACCCCGTGACCACACCCCGCGTCAACGCAGCCTTCGGCTGCAGCGAGAGCGACGTGCTGCAGATCGTGGTGACCGACAGCGGCACCGCCAACGTGGCCGGCAGCGGCATCAACTTGAACTGCACCATCGCCGGCGTGCGCTTCCGCGCCACGGGTGGCAACAACATCGTTCTGGAGACGTTCTGATGATGCGCATCCTTTACAACAACGTGGCGGACGCGGCCGTCAGCGTTGTGGCCAGCAGCACCGCTGGCAGCCTGGGCACAGCCAACCTGCTGACCGACATCAAGCGCGACGTGTGGCGCAGCACGTCCACCACCTGGACTCTCACCATCACCTGGTCCACCGCGCAGATCCTGAGCATGGCGGCGCTGCCGTTTTGCAACTTCACCAGCACGGCCACCATCCGCGCGCGGGCCTACACCGAGGCCAGCGACCCGTCGCCCGCGGTGGACTCGGGCAGCGTGCTGGCCTGTGCCTATGCGCCGCTGGCCAGCTGGCCCTGGGGCGAGGTGGCCCTGGGCGTCAACGCCTTCAGCTACGGCGGCGGCGCCTACGCGCGGGTGTACTTTGGCACCGGCGCGTTCAAAAAGCTGGTGCTGAGCGGCACCGACGCAGACAACGCGGCCGGCTACGTGGAGGCCGCGCGCCTGGTGACGGGCGCGTACTGGCAGCCCGAGCGCATGCCGCAGCAGGGCGAGCTGGAGCTGATCCTGCGCGACCTGAGCACCAACACCCGCAACGACGACGGCGACCTGCGCACCGAGCAAAAGCCGCGCACCCGCAGTGTGCCGGTGCCGCTGCGCGCCTTCACGCCGGCAGACCGGGCCCGCATCTACGAGATCTTGCGCGGCAACGGCATCAGCCGGCCTGTGTTCTTGAGCATGTTCCCCAACCGGGTGGAAGACCCGCAGCTCGAGCAGAGCTACCAGGTGTGGGGAAAGCTGGCCAACGGCAACAGCGCCATGGCCAACCCGGCGCGCGGCACCTATGCCGTGCCCTTGGAAGTGGAGGAAATTTAAATGCCAGCCCTGTTCTATCCCGGCCAGACCGACTACATCGAGAAGCTCAACACGCTGGCCACCACCGACAGCGTGACGAACGGCTCCCTGGCCGCCAGCTTCCTGAGCCTGGTGGTGGCAGGCCTGTCCACCTTTGGCGGTGGCCTGCAGGTCAACGCGCAAGCCAGTGCGCCCGCCACCCCTGCCAGTGGCTTCACCGTGTTCAGCGACGCCAGCCACATCCCCGGCTGGAAGGGGCAGAACGGCTACCTGGTGAAGCTGAACGCCACGGCCAACACGGCCGACCGCACCTACACGCTACCGAACGCCAGCGGCACCTTTGCCCTGCTCGGCAGCGCGCAGACCTTCAGCGCGGCGCAGACGGTCAGCATCAACAGCGCCAGCGCGGCCCTCACGCTCACGCAGGCCGGGGCAGGCGCAGCGCTCAGCACCAACGGCCAGATCGTCAGCACACTGGGCACGGGCACCGCGCCTTTCAGTGTGGTCAGCACCACTGTGGTGGCCAACCTGAACGCGGCGCTGCTTAACGGCGCGACCTTTGCTGCGCCAGGCACCATCGGCGGCGGCACGCCGGGCGCGGCGACGTTCACCGCGCTGAACGCTGGCGTCACGCGGATCAGTGCAGCGGACGGCAGCTCGCCGATCTTCGGTTTGTCCGGTACGACAAAGGGCATTCGCTTCAACTTCAGCGCCTCGACATCCAGCATTGAGGGTGTGGACAACACCCTGGTGAGCAGCTTTCAGCCACTCCTGTTGACTGCGTCGGCTTTGAGCTTTTACACCACCGGCACGAGTCCACTGCTGTTCGGCACCAACGGCGCGACCACCCAGTTCGCCATCGCGAATTCAACCAGCGCAGTTAACCGTTATGCGGCGCAAGGCGGCACCACTGGGCTGCCCGCGTTCTTTTATGCCGATGGCACAGACGCGGCAGTCAGCGCGGGCTACTCGCTCAAAGGTGCTGGCAACCACGTGTTTTACACCGGCAGCACCACCGTTGTGCAGGCCTACATCACTCACACGGCCAGCGCGGCCAATGCCCTGACGCTTACCGGTTCCGCCACTGGGCAGCCCACGCGCATCGGCAACTTTGGCTCAGACACCAATTCGGACATTCTGGTTGCGCCGCAGGGTACCGGCATCGTGCGGCTGGGCGGGGACAGCATCCGCATCATGAGCAGCAAGACACCTGCCAGCGCCTCTGCCACCGGCAGCCAAGGCCAGATTGCCTGGGACGCCTCCTACATCTACGTCTGCACAGCCGCCAACACCTGGAAGCGTGCAGCCATCGCCACCTGGTAACCCGAGGAAACCCATGAGCCAGCAACAACAGCAATCCATCCAGATCGACGGTGACAAGGAAGTCACTCTCACCATGAAGACCAGCGCCGCGCTGTTTCTCAGCCAGATGCTCGGCGCACAGTCCAACGCCATCGTCACGCAGGCGGGCCAGCAAGGCCTGCTGGCGGACATCACCGCGCAGGTGGCGCAGCAGCACGGCGTGGCCGCCGCGCCCGCTGTGGTGCCGCCTGGCGGTGCTGTAGCCCTGCCAGCAGCCAACCGGGCGCAGCGCCGCGCCGCCACCAAGCGCAAGTAACCCACCCCTACCCATACAGGAGCCCAACATGGCCAAGCCCAAAGTCAACTATGAAATGAAGATCAACAGCCTGCAGCAGTCTGCTGACGGCACCGTGGTGATGAGCAACTTCACCCTCACGGGCAACGACGGCACGCATGCCGCCAGCGTGACGTACAGCGTCAACCTGCTGCCGCCGGCCGAGGGCAAGCCCTTCACCCCGGTGGACGAGATCACGCAAGAGCAGGGCGTGCAATGGACCATCGACGCGCTGAACGCGCCCGGCAAGATCGGGATCGAGGGCGCCAAGGAAGAGGTGCTGCGCGAACTGATGAAGCAAAAAGCGCCGCAGACCAAGCCCGTGGCGCTGCCCTGGCTGGTGTAGGCCATGGCCATCACCAAGGAGCTGGCGATCGCCAGCATCATCATCACGCCGGCCACAGGCGCCGTGCGGGTGGAGCAGGTGCAGCGCGTGCTGGAAGACGGCCACGAGCTGGCCAGCACGCCCGGGCCCACGGTGCAGCTGCAGCCCGGCGATGCGCTGGACGGCCTGCCACCGGCCGTGCAGGCGTCTATCGCCGCACTGTGGGGGCAAGACTGGGTGCAGGCCCACACGCGCAAAGTGCTGGACGAGCTGGCCGCCAGCCAGGTGCGGCTGCAGGCAGAGCACGTCGCGGCGCTGCAGGCGGTCGCCAAACGCACCGCTGAGCTGGTGCGCCTGGCGCAACAGCAGGACGACCAGCGCGCCGCCCTGGCGGCCGCACAGGCCGAGCTGGACGAAGAGCGCCGCCTGCTGGAAGACCGGGCCAGCCAGGTCAGCGCCGACCGCCTGGTCATCGCTGGCCAGCGCGACCACATCCGCAAACAAAAGCCCGAGCTGGCCAGCCGCATGGCTGAGCTGGCTACCGCGCTGCCGGCGCAAGACAACAAGCCACGAACGCCCAGCGTGTTGGAGCGGTCGGGAAAGCCAGGAGGTAACTAACCATGCGCATCCTCGTCATCATCGCGCTGTGCCTGCACCTGGCCGCGCCTATCGCCGTGTGGGCGCAGGCCGTGGCCACCAAAGGGCCGCTGGACTACAGCCTGAAGCAGTACGGCCTGATCCTGGGCGTGGCGCTGCTGGGCGGGCTGGTCAGCTGGTACGGCAAGGTCAGCCGCGGCGTGCTGCCGCCCTGGAGCATCCACCACCTTGTGGGCGAGCTGGTCACCAGCAGCCTGGCCGGGTTGCTGTGCTTCTGGATCTGCGAGTGGGCGGGCCTGGCCCCGCTGCTCACGGCCGCGCTGGCCGGCCTGGCCGGGCACGCCGGCGCCAAAGGCATCCAGCTGCTGGAAGACTGGGCCTCGCGCCGCTTCATTGAACGCAACACCCCAGGGGGAACGCCATGAACTTTGAACCAGTGATCGACGCCATCCTGCAGGCGGAGAAGGGCTACGTGGACCACCCGGACGACCGGGGCGGGCCCACCAACCACGGCATCACCTTGGCCGTGGCACGCGCCAACGGCTACGAAGGCGACATGCGCGACCTGCCGGTGAGCCTGGCGCGCGAGATCTACCGCCGCCGCTACATCGTGGCGCCGGCGTTCGACAAGGTGGCCGCCATCAACGCCGACGTGGCGGCCGAGCTGATCGACACCGGTGTGAACATGGGCCCGGCGCGCGCGGCCGAGTTCCTGCAGCGGCTGCTGAACGGCCTGAACGCCCAGGGCTCGCGCTACCCCGACGTGTTTGTGGACGGCAGGATCGGCAAGGTGACGCTCGACGCGCTGGCCGCCTTCCTGCGCTGGCGCGGCATGGACGGCGTGAAGGTGCTGCTGCGCGGCCTGAACAGCCAGCAGGCGCTGCGCTACCTGGAGATCACCGAGAACAACCCCAGCCAGGAGTCCTTCCTGTACGGCTGGCTTTTGCACCGTGTGAACTGAAAGGCCCACCATGAAACCGCATCGCATCGCATTGGCCGCCCTGGTGGCGGCCACCACCAGCGGCTGCGCTGGCCTGCACGTGAGCTGGGTGGCCACGGCCAGCTACAACGCGCCCGCGGCCACTGCGGCCGTGTTGCAGACTGGCGTGCCGGCGCCGGCGGCGCAGACCTGCGCCAAGCCTGGGGAGGGCCTGTAGATGAGCCAATTCCTCACAAAGCTGGCGGCCACCAAAGTGGGCTTTGACCGCGCCGGCCGGCCGGTGTGGGAGCTGCGCCAGCCGCTGGTGTACGACTCGGCGCGCTACGGCATGCAGGTGGTGCCCGAGGGCTTCAACACCAACTTCGTCAGCTGCCCGCGCTGGCCCATCGCCTTCTGGCTGGCGGGCGACCGGGCGCACGAGGCCGCCACCCTGCACGACTACCACTACACCGTGCACCGCACCACCCGCGAAGAGGCCGACGCCATCTTCCTGGAGGCGCTGACCGCGCCGCTGGCCATTGCCACCGAGCTGCAGAACCCGGTACCGCCCGGCCTGGCCAAGCTGATGTACCGCGCCGTGCGCCTGGGTGGCCAGAGCAGCTGGGACGCACCCACCCTGGTGCCGCAGCCGCAGCGGGTACAGCAGTACAGCAAGGTGAACCCAGCGCAAGCAGAAGCGCCATAGATCGGCTGGGCAGCCCGCTGCGCGGACTGCCCAGCCGGGCGAGACCGTCGCTGCGCGACCGTCTCGCCCGCTTCAAGCCCCAAGTCCAGCTACACCGCCCGGCGCCCGTCTGGCCAGCCCCGCTCCAGCCGGGCGCGGAACACCCAGCGCTCGCCGGCGGCGCGGCAAATGGCGTCCAGCCGCTTCTTGGCCTCAAATGGCCCGTGCTGGGCCACCAGGTGGCGCTCAGCGCGCTCATACAGCCCCATGTCCACCAGGACGTGCCAGCGGTCGGCCGCAGGCGCGTTGGCGTCTTCTGGCTCGATCTCGGCCAGCCTGCGGTCCACCACGCCCTGGGGCAAAACGTACACGCCTGTTGACCCGTGAGCCTGGTTTTCCTGCAACTGCGCTACGCGCGCGCGGTTGTCCAGGTTGGTGCCGAAAGGCACGATCACGAATTTCAACCCAGTCGGCAAGTGCATGGCTGCGCCGGCGGCCATGTCAAACGCCCAATCATCGGCGCGGCGCGCCTTCTCTTCACTTTTTGTCATAGCGTGATGATCCTTGTGTTCATCGCCCGGATCCGCCGGGCTGCGGTCTGTCAAGCGGCCTGTTGACCGTTCGTCGAGATGTCGATCAGTCCTTCGGGGTGCTGCTGGGCCCAGTAGGCCAGCGCCTGGCGCACGGCCGCGCTGGTGTGCGGGTGTATCGCGGCGGCGATGGCCAGGCTCTGTGCGTCTAGTGTCAGGTTCACGCGCTGCACCGCGCCGTCCTGGCCATCGGTGCGCGGCCGGCCGCGCGGCCGCTTGGGTTCGTCGCTCATCGCTCAAAACCGGGCGGTTGCCCGCCCGGCCCTCAGTTAACGTTTAGCGAGGCATGGGGCGCTGGTCAATGACCGGCCCGCGCAGCTCCTCGCTCATCTGAATCAACCCGGTGGCAATCTGGGCGATCTTGTCCGCCACCTTGTCACGGGTCACCACGTCGAACACTTCATTCAGCATGACCAACAGCTCGTTGGGCTTGTCCATGCTGTCCGCCACGCGGCCGAGGCTGGTGCTCGCGCCGCGCAACAGGTCAGCCGTGGACAGCGTGCTGTTGCCATGCAGGTAGTAGTTCATCTTGATCATGCTCATTTTCAAGTTCCTTTAAGTTTGGAACACCCGGAGCGGCCGGGCTGCCGATGCAATCAATCTCGACTGCATGGAACATATTATGCGCAATAAATCAGGCTCTGTCAAATAGTGCGTATTAAATCCATGCGCAGTAGTCGGGATATATTGCGCATTAAATAAAACAGGCGTACAGTGCAATTGTGGGAGAGCATTTGCTCTTCGCGGCCTGCAGCCTGGGCTCAAAGACAGGCGGGTACTTTTGGGGGAGTGGCCCGAAAAGTTCCGATCACGACAGAGCAGGCAGTTGTGGAACGGACGGCCTGCTGTTCAATGAAATCAACGGCTTAGACGGGACCTGAAAACTACGAACCAAGGGGTCGTGGGTTCGAATCCTGCCAGCCGCACCATTTTCTCGTTACGTATCAACGGCTTAGAGCGTTACAGCGCCCTAAGCCGTTTTTCTTTGGGGGGCGATTGGGGGATTGGCAGTCTCCCGCGCTGTCGCCTCTTGTTGTTCTGCCCGCAGCGTCTGCAGGCTCTTGTTCCACCGGCCGCTGTCCGCCTTGATCTTCTCCAGGGCGGCGTGCAGCTCCACGATCTGCGCCATGCTGTAGTGGTGCGTCATGCTCTGCTTGCTGTGCCACAGGATGTCGGCCGTGGTGGACTCGGGCACGCCCGCCTCGCGCAAGCGCATGCCCACGGTGTGCCGCAGGTCGTGCACGTGCAGGTCGCCCAGGCCTGCGGCCGTGCGGGCACGTTGCCAGCCGGTGTTGTTCATCGTCTCGATCGGCCGGTAGGGCATGGCCGGCGCCTGGCTGGTGTTCTTGACCCGCTCGCGCCGGTACACAAACACAAACTCAGGGTGCCGCCCGCGCACCGTCTCCACAATGTCCTGCGCCACGCTGTTGCAGACCACCAGCCTTGTGCGCCGGCGCCCCTTGACGTTTTCGCGCGGGACCTCAAAGACGGAGATGCCCAGCTCGGGGATCTTGATCTCCCACTCCCACCGCAGGCTGCACACCACGTCGTCGCGCACGCCGGTGTTCAGGACGAACAGCGCCATGCGCGACAGATGGCCAGGCAGCCGCGGCAGCAGCTCGCGCTGCTGGGCCCAGCTGATGGGCGCCGGCTCGCGCTGGTGGCCCACCAGCGGCAGCATGGTGATGCGCGGCGCCTGCTCCAGCCAGGTGCGGCCACCTTCGTCGCGCCAGGTGGTGGCGGCCAGATTCAGGATCCGGCGCACCACGCCCAGCGCGAGGTTGATGGTCTTGTGCGCACGCCCCTCGGCCAGGCGCGCGTTGATGTACGGCGCCAGGGTGGCGTCGTGCACTTGCTGCAGCTCCAGTTGACCGATGAATGGCATGACGCCCTTGAGCAGGATGGCTTCCGTGACGATGGAGGCTTTGTCCTGGTGCGCCAGCAGGTAGTGCGCGGCCGCGCTGTCGAAGACCCGCGCGGCCCGTGTGCCATGGAGCACCCGCTGCCGCTCGGCGGCCAGCTGGCGTATCAGCCAGCCTTCCGCCTCTTCATAACTGCAGAAGCCGCGCTGGCGAAATCGAGTGCTTCGCCACCACTTGTCAACTTCCCAGGACCCGTTTTTTCCGGGGTAGATTCCCCGCGTTGCTTGGCCCATAGCGTTCTTCCTTTCTCAGTCGCGGGCCGTCCGTTCCGGGGCCCATTGTGCGGCAAGGCCTGCCCGGCGTCGTTGGCGGCCTGGGGCACGCCGGCGGCTGCGGCCTTGAACTCGTCAAACAGGCGGTCCAGATCCTGCCGGTCAAAGATCAGGCTGCTGCCCTGCGGGATGGCCACCAGGCGCGGCCGCCACACCTCGTCAAAGGTGCGGCGCTTCACGCCCACATAGGCCATGGCTTCGGCGTAGGTGAGGCCGCGGGCGCTGGTGCTCATGGCTGGCCAGCCTTGGTCAGCAGCTGGCTGAAAGGGTTGCTGTAGTCGCGGCGGTTCTTGCCGCGGCGGATCATGTAGGCGTAGGCCACGGAGATCTGCAGCTCGTCGGCCAGTTCGCGCAGCGCGCCCTCGTGTGCCCGGATGCGCGCCACGCCCGCGTCGCTCAGGTGGCTGTTGCGCCGCCGGGTTGCAGCCACCTTGGCGGCAAAGGCGGTGGACTGCCACGCCCCCTTGGCGCGGGACTGTTTGTTGATCCTGGTCTTGGACCAGCGCTCGATGTGGTCGGGCGCGATGCACAGCTTGTTGCGGCAGGTGGCCACCAGGGAGTACCGCTGGTCTGGCGCCGCTGGCCGGCCATGCTTGAGCCAGTACACCAGGTGCCGCACGTAGTACTGCTTTTGCACCTTGGCCGCCTGGCCGGGCTGGGGCACCCGCAGGGTGAGAATGGGGTAGCCCTCTTTGCTGACCGTGGCCCGCCATTCCAGACAGTCGCCACACTCGGTGGCGCGCAGGCGCAGGTAATCCATGTCGCACGGTGCGCCTTGTGGGGTGCTGTTGCTCATGCGTACGGGTCCCCGTAGTCGAAGATCCGGTCCAGTGCCTGCAGCTGGCGCTGCCACCACGGCCGCACCAGCCACACCCACGCCCCGAGCAGGCTGCTGGCGGTGAATGCGACCTGCTGCGCCAGCAGGCCCCAGTGGCTGTGCCACCAGGCGAAGCAGATCCAGCCGGCGTTGCTGGCCAGGTAGGCTACAAAGCCCCAGCCCGCGCGCGGGCCGTTCAGGGCGAGCAGGATGGTGCCGAGCACGCCGAAGGCGGCGGCGGTGAGTTCAAGGGTGAGCATCATGCTGGTGCGATCAGTTGAAGTTGGGCGGGGTCTTGTCGAACACCCGCGTGTAGCCCTTGGCCTCGGCCACCTGGACGATCTCTTCCATGTGCTGGCGCAAGCTGGCCAGCATGGCGATCGCCAGGTCTTCTGTGCAGCCGTGGTTCAGCAGGTAGGTCAGGACGTGGATGGCGCCCTGCTGGCTGAGCTGCTGGCCGATCAGGCCGCCTTCGTCCAGCGACTCCAGAAAGGGCCGCATGTCGGCCGGGTTGGCGAGGTTGATGATTTCAGCCATGGCTGCTCCTGAAAATGCGTGAAAGGTCGCCGTCCACCGCGTGGCCGCGCTTCATGAGCGCCCGGGCCACGCGCGCCTGGTCGGTGTGTGAGTGCTGAGCCTGGCGCACCAGGCCGAGGTATGAATTGCCTGCGGCAAACACGTCACTGGCGGGCATGGCCTCCAGCCGGCGCAGTGCTGTGCGCACCGAGCGCCGGCGCGTGGTGTGTGCCCAGGGCGCGATCTGGTGGCCGACGAAGTCAATGCCGCGCGCCACGGGCTGGCGAATGGTCTTGGCCGGGTTGAGTGCCAGGCGCAGGCGCTGCGGCAGGAAGGCCGTGATGCGCTCCAGTGCCACACCCAGGGTGCCGGCGCTCTGGCTGAGCAGGATGAAGTCATCCACATACCGCACGTAGTAGCGGCAGCGCAGCTGGTGCTTGACGAACTGGTCCAGCGGATCCAGCAGCACGTTGGCAAAGAACTGGCTCGTCAGGTTGCCGATGGGCAGGCCGGTGTCTGCCGGCGCGTTGAACAGGCTCTTGTGCGCCGGCACGCGCGCCAGCAGGGCGGGGCTGCTGCGCACCTCTACATCGGCCCGCGGGTCGTGGAACAGCAGGGTGTGCGCCAGCTGCAGCCACCATGGCTCATGCACGCGCCTGGCCAGCAGACCGAACAGCACGTGCTTGTCGATCGACACGAAGAAGTTGGCCAGGTCGCACTTGAGGTAGTGCGCCGGGCGGGCCCAGTTCTGGCCGACCGAGCGCACGTGCTGCGCCAGGCGCGTGGCTGCGTACAGCGTGCCCCGGCCGGGAATGCAGGCGCAGCTGCCCGCCACGAAGCTGGCATGGAAGCGCTGGGCGATCTGGTTGTACAGCAGGTGGTGGACGATGCGGTCGCGGAAGCCGGCTGCCCACACCTCGCGCGGCTTGGGCCGGGTGATCACAAAGCAATGGCTGCGGCCCGGCTGGTAGGCGCCCGCCAGCAGCTCGGCGCGCAGCTCCCAGAGGTTGCGCTCGAGCGATTGCTCAAAGCGCAGCGCGCTGGCTGTGTTGCGCTTGCCAGCGCGGCAATCGAGGTAGGCCTGCACCAGGGCCTGGTCTGTGAACGGTGCGGGGTTTGAATCTGCGGACGAAGCGAACGCACCCGCCCTCCCAGTCCTTGTTGTTGGCGTTGGTGTTGCCGTTGTTGAAGTTCTGGTTGAAGGCGTTGTTGCGCGAGTACTGCGTCGGTGCTTGCTTGTCACGTCGCCCCGCCGAAGGCTCGCGCCGATCAGCGGGGTAACTGCGCCAGACCTGGCCGGCGCTGGGCCGGTGGTTTCTGTGGTGCGCGTGTCCGTGGCCTCGTGAGCCAGGGGCAAGACCAGATTCAACTGGCGTTCGGGCATGGAAGCCTTGGCTTTCATGCAGCAGACGCCTTTTTGCTGTGCTTGAGCCAGCCGCCGCCCTGGGCCCCCACGGCCTGCAGCAGCGAGATGGCCTCGGCCCACACTGCGGGAGATATCAGCCGTTCGTCATTGCACACGCGCAGCAGGAACTCGACCTTGCCGACCCGCCGCAGCATGGCTGCGATGACGGGCGGCCGGTCTTGCACGTCGGCTGCGTTGGCGTCTGCAATGAGCGACAGGATCTCGATGCACTCGTCATGGATACGCGTTCCCAGCGAGTTCTTGAAGTCACGTCGCATGTTGGCCTTGCCCACCAAGGACAGGCGCAACAGCCCGTAGGCATGCTTGTAGATCGGCAGTGTGGAGTGAAGGGCCATTTTTGCGGCGACCCCGGCGCTGCGCGCCGGGGAAAGTGGTTCAAGGAATCAATGACTCAAGTGAAGATCTGCGGACGAAGCGAACGCACCCGCCCTCCCAGTCCTTGCCGTAGGCGTTGGTGGAGCCGTAGTAGAAGTACTGGCCGAAGGCGCTGCTGCGCGAGTACTGCGTGCTGGTCCAGTACCAGCGGGCGGGGTCGAACGCGTCACAGCCGGCGGCAAAGAGGGCCTTGGCTTCGCGCAGGGACGGCACGTACAGGTCTTGCATGCCAGTGGCCTCACGCAGGGCCGCCAGCTGGGCCAGCATGGGGTGCTGGTGGCCACTGGTCAGCAAGGCGTTGGTGTTGGCCAGGCCGTCATGGAAGCAGGCAGCGCCCGGGATGTCTTCGCCATACGGGCCCCAGGCGACGTCGCGCACCTCGAATTCGGGCCCGGGCGGCACGATCAGCGCGTAGTCGGGGCCGGAGCCAGGCTTGGACGCCTGGATACCCCAGAAGCCGCCGCCCAAGTGCGGCAGTGCGATGCCGATGGCTGGCAGCTTGATGGTGCGATAGTGCGCCGCCTGGGGCGCTTGTGTGGTTGCTGTGTTCATGGTTGAAAGCTCCTGTAGTAGTGGTGGTGGTGAAGAAAATTCGACCCGGCGCTGCGCGCCGGGTGAAAGGCTCAATTGATCAAGGACTCAAGGGGGAATCTGCGGACGAAGCGAACGCACCCGCCCTCCCAGGCCTTGCTGCCGGCGGTGGTGTCGCCGTTGTCGAAGTCCTGGTAGAAGGCGTTGTAGCGCGAGTACTGCGTGCTGGACCAGTGCCAGGCCTTGTCGAACGCATCGGCGTCGGGCAGGGCATCGCGCATGGCCCACTGCAGCAGCAGGCTGCCGCGTGCGGGCACGGCCCAGTCGTCGAAGCCGCCGGCGCGGCAAGCCAGGGCGGCCTGGGCGATGGGGCTGCCCACCTTGGCCATGGCCTGCGTGTTGGCCAGGCTGTCGAAGTCGTGGCGGGCGCCCGGCACATCGGTGTAGCTGGCCAGCCAGGCGCCAGTGGTCTGCGTGTCGGCCTTGCGGCCAGTGACCTCGCCGAACAGGCGGCCGTCCAGCATGACGACGCCGTGGAAGTAGCCGCCCTGGGCGGGCAGCAGCGTGCCTGGGGCGGGGAGGGTGATGGGGGTGGTAGTGGTCATGGGTTGCTCCGTGGTTGAAAAATTGATCAGTCGTCACCGTCGTCGTCGGTGTCCTCTTCAGCAGCCGCCTCGGCCTTGATGGCGGCCAGATCCAGCCCGTGGGACTCGGCTGCGCGCTCGAGCACCGGCAGCGGGATGAATGGACCCCGCCACGATGAGATGTCGCCCAATGCCAGCCGCATGGCAAAGCCGGAGAGCCAGGCGCCGTCTTTCTCCAGCAACGTGATCAGCAGTGCGTTGAAGCTGTCGTCGTAGTCTTGGTACTGCTCAAAGTCAGGCACGCCAGCCGCTTCCAGCACGTCGTTGTCCAAGTCGTCGTTGCACAGGGCGAAGATCAACACCAGCAGGTCTGCGGTGGTGCGTGGCAGGTCCGCTGCGGATTGGGCCAGGCGTTTCTGCAGCTGGTCGCGGTACTCTTGCTCGGCGATACGCCGGCGCCGCTCTTCGTCCTGGTGCTCGCGCGCCAGGCGTTGCTGCTCGGTCTCGATGCGACCCTCGGGCTGTGTTTCAGCCTGGGTCACGCGCTTCGGCGCAAACTTCTTCAGCAGCTGCTCCGCCACTTCGTCGCTGATGAGCTTGTCGGGCACCGCGTCTTCAACGTGCGGGTTGATGAACAGCACGGGCTTGGGTGCCTTCTTGCCAGCGCGCTCCAGCAGATCTGCAAACGTGAACGACTGGCCTTCGTCTTCATAGGCCTCGTCGTTCAAGTTGGTGTGGCCCCGCACGTCGCCGCCCCAGTTGTACGGCTTGAGCTCGCGGGCGGCGTCGCCCTCGATGACGCTCAGGCCGTCCTTGCGTGCCTGGTCGATAGTGCGCTGCACGCTGGCCTTGCGCTTTCCGTCGAAGCAGGCTGGGTCTGTGCAGACGTCTGCACTTTCGGCGCCTTCGCCATCCAGGAACAGCATGGGCTGGTTGCCGGTGCGCTTGGGGCAGGCCATGCAGTTGCCGCAGGCGGGCACCAGGGTGGCGTCGGTGATGTCGAACGGCGCGGTGGCCAGCTGGGTGCGGTAGCGCCGGCGCAGCATTGCGCGGATCTGCCGGAAGCTGGGCGTGCGGTCACCGTCGCCCATTTCTCCGATGTCGTTCATGGCGGCCACCTGCAGCGATTCGGTGGGCAGGGTGGCCAGCTCGAGCGCGGTGGACGCGTCGAACTTGCCGGCGTAGAAAGCCTCGCGCGCGGCCGGGCACAGGGTGGTGAGCTTCATGCGCTTGTAGACGTAGCTCGGGCTCTTGTTGAGCTCGTCGGCGATCTGCTCGACGCTGACCTTTTCTGCACTGCGGTGCACCAGGTATTCGTAGCCCTCGGCCTCCTCCAGCGGGTGCACCTCTTCGCGGTGCAGGTTCTCGATGATCTGGAGACGGACGACTTGCATGTCCGTCAGGTCGCGCACCTCGGCGCGCAGCTCGAAGCCGCCCAGTTTGGCGGCGCGCCAGCGGCGTTCGCCCACCACCAGCTCGAAGGTGGGCAGCGGCTCGCCGTCGCCACGGTTTTCAAAGGTGTCCTGCAGGCGGTGCGCCGGCAGCGGCCGCACGATGATGGCCTGCAGTTGCCCGTCCGCGCGCATGCTGGCGGCCAGGTCGATCAGCGAGCCCTCGGGGAAGGTCTTGCGTGGGTTGGTTGGGCTGGCGGCAATGTTGCTAGGCGCCAGCATGATGGTCTGGACGTTGCCGGTGATGGCGGGTGCAGCGTCGGCCGCGGCGGGTGTCTTGAGGGATTTCTTGCTCATGGGTGGGCTCCGTGGTGGGTGGGGTCAGGCTTGCTCTTCAGCCATGCGCTCGAGGTAGCGCAGCATGTCGGCGTGCTCGGCGGCCGTGAGGTCGATCTGCGTGCCGTCTTTGGCCAGGGTGAAAGCGCCGTCGCTGTACACAGCGCAGCGGAAGGTGCTGGCCACGCGCACCTCCACCAGCTGGCCAGCAGGCACTGATGCACGAGCGGCCTTGGAGGCCGGCGCTTTGCGTTGGGCTTGGGGGGGGGCACTGGCCGCCTTGACGTTGTCCAGGTTGGCACCGCCGGTCAGCCACTCGCGGCCGGCCTTGGTGAGCTGCCACTGGTCGGTCTTGGCGTTGTGCTCTATGCGGCCAGCCACGCGGGCGTTGTACATGGCGTTGCCAAAGGGCCGCTCGTCGCAGGTGACGTCTGTGGCCAGGGCTTCGCGCGTCATGGAGCCCTTGGCCGCCAGCAGGCTGCAGATCTGGAACTGCGGGCTGGCGCCCTGGGTGGGTTTGGCTTTGCGGGCTTTGGGTGCCTTGGGCTTTTTGCTGGCCATGGGGGCTCTCTCCGGGGTGGGTTCGGCAGCGGGCGGGGCAGGCGCGGCCGCGCTGCCAGCGGGGCGCCAGTTGAAGGGGCTGTTGGGTGCAGTGGTGTTGACCGGCGGCGCGTCTGCCGCGGGCACGGTGCGCTGGATGACGGGGTCACTGTCGGCGTCGTCGCCTGGCGCGTTGTGCTTGGCACTTGCGGCGCCGTTCAGCAGCGCCGCGAAGGGGTTGGCCGTGGCGCTCATGCGGGCAGGCCTTGCTGTTGCGCCACGTCGCTCAGCAGGGCCTGTGCGCTGCGGTACGCCAGGCGCAAGGACCAATGCACCAGGCCCGGCACGTCGCGCGTGGCGGCGATGGGCAGGTCCACCGCCAGGTCGGGCGCCAAGCGGCGGAGGTCTACGCGCGCGAATTCGCCGTTGGGCATCTCGATGCGGCGCATGAACAGGTCTGGCAGCGTGTCGCCAACGCGGTGCAGCCACAGCGCGGTACCGTCTGCAAAGATCACTTCCTGCCGGGCAGGGACGCCGACGCCGAACTGCGCGTCCACCGCGACATGCGGTGCATGGGTTTGGGTGCCGAACATGGCTCTTCCTTTCTGGGGTGGTGGATCAGTCTTCGTCGCGGTCGCCGGCGGCGGCGCGCTTGAGGTCAAACATGGCGGGCGTGGCTCGCCGTGGTGGCCAGTGCTGCACCAGCGGCTGCTGTGGAAGCGGCGTACCCTGGGCGGCCTGCGCCTGCCGAGCTGCCTTGTTGTGCAGGCCGTGGGCGCAGGCGGTGATGAGGCGTTTGCGCGTTTCGTCGGCCATGGCCTCTTCAAACGTGTCGGGCCAGCTGCGGGCGCGGCACAGGGTGAAGGCCTGGCGCAGCTCGGCGTCCGTCACTTGCACGGGCTGGCGTGTGGTGGTGGCCATGGCGTGCATGGCGCTACACCATCAGCAGCCAGCGCAGCTTGTAGCTGGTGGCGTTGACGCCCGCAAAGGTGGCCAGCCCGGCGGGCAGCACGCGGCCGGCGTCCAGCAGCACGATCTGCCGGTTGTCCAGCACGGCAAAGGGCACGGCGTGGGCGACGGTGCGGGTGCCGGCGCGGAACAGGTCGAGCCCGGCCAGGCCGATGGCGGCATTCAGGCAGCCGCACTGGATGACCCAGGCGCGCAGCAGGGGCACCAGGTCTTCACAGTTGGCGCTGCGCCAGAACTCGGCGCTGCGGTAGGGGAAGCGCTTGGCCAGGTCTCGCGCGGTGGCCAGGGTGAGCGTTTGGTAGGCGCGGTCTGCGTGGTCAAACCGGTAGTCAGCCCAGTCGCCGTGGATCTGGCGCGTGAGGCTGAACTGCCCCTTGGCGGCAAAGTCGATCTGAATCGCGTCCAGCAGCGGCGTGGTGTTGGGAATGCTGATGTGCGGGAACAGGCCGTCCGCCGCCTGCGGGGGCAGGGCGTTGAGCGTGGCGACGCACGCCTCCACCTGGCCCACGGTGTGCAGGCCCATGTCGTGCAGGGTGTCGAGCAGGCATTCCGGATAGGCGGCGCGGCGGGCCAGCACGCGCCAGCCGTGTTCTGTGGCGGCCAGCTCTTGCAGGCGGGCCCAGGTGGTGGCCACGCCCTGGCTGCGCACCAGGTCTGCCACGGGCATGGGGTTGCCGGTGGCGGCGGTGGCGGCGCCGAGCAGGGGGGTGGTGGCGGCGGCTTTCATGGCTTGGCGGCGGTTCATGGCTGGGCCTGCGCCGTTGCGCTGTACGTCACGGGCTTGATGCCGCGCCTGGGCACGCACACCAGCTGGCCGTCCACCGTCCAAGTGAAGCCCGCCTCGCCATGCGCCTCACGGCACAGGCGGGCGGCGGCCATGTCGCGCCGCAGCTGGGCGGCCTCTGCGCGCTGCGCATCCACCAGGCTGGCGGCGGTGGCGTGTTCGGCGTGGTGGTCGTCCATGCCGTCCAGCGCGATCGGGCCGAGCCAGCTGAGGGCCACGGTGAAGGCGGCGACGCCGATGAGGTTGGTGACGATGGTGCTCATGCGTCAGCCCCTTGCTTGGCCAGCTGGTCTGCCCGCAGCGTGGCGGTGCGCATGTAGGCGAGATCTGCCCGGGTGGCGGCGTCAGCGCATGAGCTGGGCTCAAAGTGGCCGCGCTGCTGCAGGCGCTTGGCTGCGTTCAGCAGCTCGCTGCAGGCCGTGCGCCACTGGTCGGCGATGCTGGCAGTGCCCTGTTCGGCCTGCAGGGCGGCCGCAAAGCCAGCAGCCTCCACACCGCACAGCCAGCCGTGCGGCGTGATGCGCCGGCGCAAGTTTTCATTCGCGTGGGGCGCGCGTATCAGGTGGCAGGGCGGGTGCAGGTCTTGCCCGGTGACCAGGTCAACGTCTTTGGCCTTGGGGTGCCGGCAGCGGGCGACGCCGTTGCTGTAGGGCGTGGCGGGCAGGTGGTGCCGGCAGTCAATGCACAGCTTGTGCGTGGGGGTGGCAGTGTGGGGTGCGGTGGGTGTCTGCAATTTGGCCTCCGTTGTTGAACGTCGGCCGCAGTATCACAATACGTGTTTGTGTTGTCAACACATTTTGTGTTTATCGAGTTTCATCCCCCTAAAACAGTCGGGTTTTATCCTTTCGGGTGTTGTGCGGCCTCCACTTCGGCGGTTGGTGCGATGAATGTGCAGGCAATGACGCAGTCATCCAGGCCGATGGCGTGGATCTTCCCTTTGGCCTCGGCCCACCTGTTCGCCAGCAAGGGCAGCGCCGTCTTAGCGGGTGCAGTGATCAGGCCTTGACCGCCCACAGTGCCCTTTTCGTAGAAGCGCAGTTCGGGCAAATCTGGCCGGCTCCAGATGTTGACGCGGTCGCCTACCTTGGCGCGGTTGAGGAAGTCAACTGGTGGGTTGCGAACAGTGACGCGCAGCTCTACCTCAGTGAGTGCCGGCGGTTCAGGTGCGCTCGCCACGGTGGCCTAGCTTGCCTCGGCGTTGTCCCAGAGGTCACGCTGCCGCTTTGGCAGCGGGAAGGGCACCACGTTGTCTTTCGGCTGAGGGGGGGAAAGCGTGCTGTCGCGCTAGGTATCTCAGATACCGGATAGCCTCTTGCTGGCCGGCTGTTGACATGGTTCTGAGCAATTCCAGCGCCTCCAGCACGATTGCATTGTCTGCAATGTACACAGGGCGAGCCTCCGCAGCCTTTGTGGCTGCGCCGGGATCTATGGGCTCCAGCGGAACCTTCCAGGGTATGTCCGCATTCTGGCAGTCAGGGCCCAAAAGCAGCCACTCGATGGGCACACCAAGTGCGCTTGCAATCTGTGGCAGCTTGCGCCCGCCATCGCCGGTAGCCCTTGACTCCAGGTTCCCGATCCCGGACTGGTGCGAGTAGCCGGCCATGGCTGCCAGCTGCCCCTGGTCAAGGCCTCTAGCCAGGCGGGCCTGACGGATTCGTTCACCAATTGTCTTCACGATGTGTGATTTCAGCGCATCGCGACACACAGATGGTGTTTACTTGAAAACACATTTCGTGTTATCGTGCGCCCCCTATGAACGCAAATCCCAGTTTTGAGGCCGTTGGCCGCGCCCTTGACGAGGCGGCGCAGGTCTTCGGTAGCAAAAAAGCACTCGCTAAACAGCTGACAGCCAATGGGCACAAGACCAGCGAGACGGCGATCGGCAACTGGCGCACGCGGGGCGTGCCAATCAAGGCGGCAGTGAAGATCGCGGCGCTGGTGCCAAAGGTTACACGCCAGCGCCTCCGACCCGACGACTACCACGAGATCTGGCCAGAGCTGGCCACAGGGCAAGAAAACGAGCGGATTGCCGGCTGACGAACACATGCCGGCAGTCTGCTTTTTTTTGCCCGGCGCAACGAGACATGACGGAACAAACTTTTTGTAGGGGGTTGCACCGTGCAGCATGAACTACCCGCCCGACCGCCCATGCAGGCGGTGGACCCGAGCCTGATCGCCAGGCAACCCACTTTCACCCGCGCGCTGGTGCTGAGCCAGACGCTGAGTGGCCACGATGACAAGCACTTCGTGGGGGCCGGCGGTATTGTGAAAGACGCGGCGCAGTGGTCGCGGATCATGGTGGCGGGGCAGCACCACTTTCCGCAGGACAAGCTCAACCTGTTCATGGACCTGACGGGCAACGAGGCGCCGCTGCTGTGGCTGCTGCAGGCGCGCGGGTACGACTTGGCCAGCCTGCGTCTGCAGGAATCGGAAACCGAGCGCGAGTTGCGCCAGGTGCGCGACGAGCTGGGGCGCGAGCGGTTGAAAAATCAGGTGCTGGTGGACGCCCTGAACGGCCGCACCGCCTGATGGACAACTACCAGGACGTGGTGCAGCAGATGGAGGCGTTTGGCGTGGAATTCACGCCGCGCTGCCTGCCGCTGCAGGTGCCCACGCTGAAGCGCAGGACCTTCGGCAAAAAGGGCAAGTGGTGGTACTGGCTGCAGGAGTTCCGGCCGCGTGCCGGCGGCTGCTACATCGTTGGCAAGTTCGGCAGCTATCGCACGGGCGAGGCCCAGCGGGTAGAGATTGACTGGAAGCCGCTGTCGGACGCTGAGCGTGAGCGCTTCCGTGCCGAACGGCAGGCCGCGGCTGCCCGTGCAGTGGCAGCCAAACAGCGCGCCGCTGAGGTGGCGGCTGTGACGGCCAGCGAGGTGTGGCGCCAGGCGCGGCCGCAGGGCGAAAGCCCGTACCTCCAGCGCAAGGGCGTGGTGGGTGAGTCTTGCCGTTACCTGCATGCACCGCTGGCGCTGCAGCGCACCGATCCGACGAAGCGGCCGATTGGCCTGCCGGCGGGCACGCTGGTGCTGCCGCTGATCCGCTATGACTACCCGCGCTCGCACGCGCTGCGCGGGCTGCAACTGATCAAGCCGGACGGCTTCAAGATCTACACCGAGGACGTGGCCAAGGCGGGTTGCGCGCTTCGCCTGGGCGTGCTGCAAGGGCCGCTGGGCCTGGTGTGCGAGGGGTACGCGACGGGCTTGTCTTTGCGCATGGCCACGGGCGGGCGCTTTGCCGTGTTTGTGGCCTGGGACGCGTACAACCTGACGCTGGTGGTGCCTATGCTGCGGGCGCTGTACCCGCGCGTCTTCTGGCTGGTGTGTGCAGACGACGACTGGCAGACGGCGGACCATGACGGCCCGAACCCCGGGCGCCGCAAGGCGATGGGCGTGGCCAAGACGGTGCAGGGCTGTGACGTGGTCTGGCCGGTGTTTGCGGCCGCCACGCGCGAGCTGAAGGACACAGACTTCAACGACTTGCACGCGCGCCAGGGGCTGGCGGCGGTAGAGCGCCAGCTGGCCACGGTGGTGGACGGCATGCAGCGGAGGTATGGCTTTGTCTGATACGCCCGTGGACCAGACCCCCGACCCCGCTGGCCAGCCACCTGGGCCGGCACAGGGCGCCGGCGTGCCGGACGCCCTGTCTCCAAACTCCGGCGCGTCAGCGCCGCAAGCTGATGTTGTTTCACTCAGCGACGCAAAGCGCAGGCGGGCTGCGGCTGCTGAAGGCCCAGCCCCGCCTCCTGCCCCCCCTCCCCCAGAAAGCGCAATTGCGCAGCCCGAGGGGAGTGGGGGGGCACCCGGGGATGCGAAGCCTGCCAAGAAGCGGGAAAAGACCGTCGACTGGGGCAAGTTCAACGACCTGGTCGAAAACTTCTGGCTGATCTACGGCACCGACACGGTGTGGGATGAGCGCAACCGGCTGATCATGAAGATCAGCAACATGGCGCACGCCCACGGCAGTGACCTGGTGAAGCTGTGGAAGGGCTCCATCAACCGGCGCACGGTGATGCCGCAGGACGTGGTGTTTGACCCGACCGAGACGTGCGGGGACCACTGCGTCAACCTGTTTGGCGGGTTTGAGATGGAGCCCAAGGCGGGCGACGTGAAGCCGTTTCTGGAGCTGGCCAACTTTCTGTGCAGCCGCACCAGCGAGGATGCCGACGAGTGCTCGAACATCGTGCACTGGCTGCTGTGCTGGCTGGCGTATCCACTTCAGCACCCTGGCGCGAAGCTGCGCACGGCGGTGGTGATGCACGGCGACGAGGGTGCCGGCAAGAACTTCCTCTTCGAGTGCGTGTTGGAGATCTACGGCCGCTATGGCGCGCTCGTTGGCCAGGACGAGCTGGAAGACAAGTTCAATGATTGGCGCTCGGGCAAGTGCATGGTGATTGGCGACGAGGTGTCGTCGGCTCAGGAGCTGGTGCACAACAAGAACCGCCTGAAGGCGCTGATCACGTCTCCAACAGTCCAGATCAACCCGAAGAATCTGCCCAGGCGCGAAGAGAAGAACCACATCAACATCGTGTTCTTTTCCAATGAGCTGAAGCCGCTGGCGCTGGACAACTCGGACCGCCGCTACCTGGTGGTGTACACGCCACGGCCGCGCGAGCGGTCGTTCTACGAGCAGTTGCTCAAGTGGCGTGAGGCGGGTGGCATCCAAGCGCTGTACCACTACCTGCTGAACTACCCGCTCGACGACTTTGACCCGTACGCTCCAGCGCCGTTCACGCAGGCCAAGGCCAACCTGATCGACTTGAACCTGAAGAGCCCCGAGCGCTTCTGGCTGGAATGGGCGACGGGCGAGATCGAGCTGCCTTACCGCACGTGCTCAAGCCAGCAGCTGTACCGCGCCTACTGCAAGTGGGCCGCGCGCATCGGTGACCGCTGGCCTGTCCAGCGCAACCTGTTCACTGCCATGGTGGTCCGCATCAGCGAAGCCCGTGCCAGCGTCCTTGACCCGCCTCAGCACGCAGCGAAGGAATGGCGAGCGACGTGGAAGGACGACCTCGGTGAGCGGCGTACGTCACGGCTCATGCTGGTGGCCGATCTGCCTGATGAAGTGGCGTCGGGCTCTGTTTCCGCGGGTGACTGGGCCAAAGAGTGCGTGAAGGCCTTTGAGAAGGACCTGATGGATTACATCGGCGTGTCGTTCCAAGGCAAGGGCGAGCCGGGCGACGGGCCCAAAGGGGGTGAAGCGTGACGCTGTGACGAACCTGCGTCACAGCCAAACCCAGTATTGGCGCGGGCTGTGACGCTGTGACGCGGTGACGCAGGCCCCCACATGTGTGCGCGTGCGCGTGCGAGAGGGGTCTGGGGAAATGAAGTTTTTGCTGTTGGCGGAGTGCGTCACACGCGTCACAGCGTCACAGGCAAGTACTGGCGCGGGTTTGGGTGTGACGCGGTCGCGCGCGGGCGCGTCACAGCGTCACAACTTCTCTTTGAAAGAGAAAAGGAAAGTGGTTTTGGTGGCGGTGAATCAACAAAGGTGGGCAACATGGATGGCGAATCGGTGTTTACAAGCGTGCGGCAGGCGCTGCATGTGAGCTTCTTGATGGAGATCACGCCGGTGGCCGGCCGGTCGCAGCTGCAGGGCATCCTGGAGCGGCTGATGGACGAGGCTGGCATCACGCGCGAGCTCGAGGTGCACGAGCGCACCATTGACTTCGGTGGCTTGAGTGCACTGGAGGTTCGTGCCCAGTGCGCCATGGTGGTCGGCGCGGTCAACGCCCACCTGACGCCACCCGAGCGTGTCGCGGTGTGGACGCGCTACGGCCTGCGACGGCGCCAGGCTGACGGTGTGCGGGCGCTGATCGACTACATCACACCGGTGCTGGCGACCAAGCACAACACCGCGCTGCTGGCCTTGTTGTGGGGCCTGGTGGCGCGCGAAGGCAGGCGTGACGACTTCAGCCTGAACAAGATCGCCGCTGAGTTCAACCTGCCGCGCACCACGCTGCAGCGTGATCAGCAGAAGATTGGCGGGTACGTGAAGAGCCTGGAGGAACGTGCTGTCTCCACGCTGCAGCCGTACTTTGTGCGAACAAAACTGGTGCCCCAACCCGATGCTCAGTAACAAACCTTACAAAGGGCTTGACGATGTGGGCCGGATAGCCTACATTTTTGCTATTGTCTGGAAGAACCTGCGCCTCAGCGAGAAATCGCTGGGGCGTTTTGCTTTGTGCCATGCCTAGCGCTGCGCCTCGCCCGTGTTCGTATCCTGGCTGTGCCGTGCTCGTGCACGATGGCTCAGGCCGGTGCGCTCAGCATCCGCACCGCCGCATGCAAGACGCCCGGCGCGGGTCATCAACCCAGCGCGGTTACAACTACGCTTGGCAAAAGGCCAGCCGCGCCTACCTGGCTGAACACCCGCTGTGCGAGTGCGAGGACTGCGACGCCGGCCGCAAGCGCGTCCGCGTGGCGTCGGTGGTCGATCACAAGGTGCCGCACCGTGGCGACCAGGCGCTGTTCTGGGACCGCGCGAACTGGCAGGCCATGCACAAGCAATGCCACGACCGCAAGACCGCCCGCGAGGACGGTGGTTTCGGCCGCTGATCCCGCCAGGGGAGGGGCGGTCTCAATCTCTACAACTCTCCCGACTCTAGAC